>ENA-OQKY01000060-OQKY01000060.1-human-gut-metagenome-genome-assembly--contig:-NODE-60-length-149298-cov-7.052986_pt1 | contig 149298 bp, 122 predicted proteins | sample MGYA00242652_ERZ504805 | MGnify/ENA primary metagenome ERZ504805 (study PRJEB26092, sample SAMD00036400) | human gut metagenome | host: Homo sapiens | study: EMG produced TPA metagenomics assembly of...
GGCTACCTTTGAAGCTACGAAAAAATGGACAGCAACGATCCGGAACTGGGCACAGGTCTATGGTGAACTAAGCATTATGTATGAGGGACGCTTACCGGAATAATAAAAAAGGTCAAAAAGACGGGCGGATTTCCCGCCCGCTCTTGACATGCAATTTTGTAACTGTTATATATAAAACAAAGGCGAAAAGCTGATTTCATTCCAGTTTTCCGCCTATCATTATCATAGAAGATCTTATTTACAGACTTTTCTTCATAGTCTCCTCATTGTAATAATCAAGACAGCTAACAAGTCCTGCTCTTGCTAAAACTTCTTTGGATATGGCTCTTACTACACACGTCTTAGTGGCTATCCAGTAGTAACGATCTCCGCAATACGCTGTGTTTCTCACCAAGTCTTTTCCGATCCCTAACTTCTGCAATCCCCATTGTCGTTTCTTCGGTACTTTCCACTGTTTCCAAATAATAACCCGAAGTCTTGTCCTTAAATGTGCGTCAATCTCTGCCATTGCTGTTTTCATAGAGCCAAGGGTATAGTAGTTAATCCACCAATCCGAAGTTTATCTTCTCTTCTTCCTAAGCATTATCACAACCGTTGAAAGGATCACTACCAGTGCAATTCCTCCTGTTACAGCCATGACCTTGACATTTGTGCAGTCTCCCGTCTTCGGAGTATTGCCCTCATTTGTATTTATGGTACTGTCATGATCCTCGTTTCCGGATGAATTTTCCGGTTGCTGAATTACACTGTCAGGTTTCTCTTCCGGATTTTCGGAATCTCCTGTCCCTTGCTCTCCCTCATCCGGAGTTTCCGGTTTAACAGAGTCCGATTTTAGCACCGCTATACAAAAACAATACACTTCTCGTAAACCGACGCTTCTTCTCACTTTTTCTTTTTCCGGTTCCGTCCTACCAATTCATCCACCGAAACCTCAAAATAATCTGCCATTGCGATCAGAATATAAATATCCGGCGTGCTGACACCCCGCTCATAAGACGAAATCGTCTGCCTTTGAACATGCAGTTTTTTCGCCAATTCTTTCTGGCTGACTCCGTTTTGTTTTCTGATTCTTTGCAGCCGCAGTCCGATTTTTTGCATAACCTCACCTCTGGCTACATTTTACCACGCGTCTGTCCCCCAATATCGATCAACTTCCCGTTTCAGGTACTATACTTCGTTTTCAAGTATTTTTATACATAACTTTCAGTTAGCACTGCTCATAATATCCTTTAAAATAGAGGCTGAGATCAAAAGAGTTTATAGAGTCTGTGTATAAGGAAACAACGGACATATTCCCCCTTGCACACTGACGCTATCAAAAAAGGAGAACCGGACGCTGTGCAGACAAGAATAAAAGAACTTCGGAAAGAGCGAAAATTACATCAAAGTGAACTTGCCGCAAAAATCAATGTATCACAGCAGACAGTCAGCCGGATCGAAAACGGAGATACGACGCTTCCCGCCGATATCCTGATCGATCTCGCCAGATTCTTCAACGTATCGATCGACTATCTCCTGTATCAGACAGACAGCAGACGGACACCGGATTTTCAAGTCGAATTCAATGCTGTTTTAGAAAAAAATTACAGATTGTGTAAATTATATGAAAATTTAAATTCCAAAAATCAGGATCTGCTCCTTTCTCTGGCAGAACAACTAAAAGAAAAAGAATAAACAGATTTGCACGAAAATGGGGTGATCAAAACAGTTTCTTGTTTCGGTCACCCCTTATCTTATTTCTTCTATTCTTTAGTTTCCGCCTCTTCGGTTCTTCCGTTCTCTCGTTTCTTTCTGTTCCGTATCCTGCATCACATCTTCGGCAGACTATCGAATCCTGGCTTCAGATCTTCATCCGACGGAATATAATCACTCATCTCTCCATTATGGAATTTCTCATAAGCAAACATATCAAAATATCCCGTTCCGGTCAGACCGAATAAGATTGTTTTTTCTTCCCCGGTTTCTTTGCACTTCATCGCCTCGTCGATCGCTACACGGATCGCATGGCTGCTCTCCGGCGCCGGGAGGATTCCCTCGATTCTCGCAAATTGTTCCGCCGCCTCAAACACTGCGGTCTGTTCTACCGAACGAGCCTCCATATAGCCGTCTGCATACAACTGGGATAAGATCGGGCTCATGCCGTGATATCGAAGTCCTCCGGCATGATTTGCCGATGGGATAAATCCGCTCCCGAGTGTATACATCTTCGCCAGCGGACACACCATACCGGTATCGCAGTAATCATAGGCAAATTTTCCTCTCGTCAAACTCGGGCATGATGCCGGTTCCACTGCGATGAACTGATAATCCGCCTCTCCTCTGAGCTGTTCCCCCATAAACGGAGCGATCAATCCGCCCAGATTGGAACCACCGCCGGCGCAGCCGATGATGATATCCGGTTTAACTCCGTATTTATCCATCGCGATCTTCGTCTCCATACCGATCACCGATTGATGCAACATCACCTGATTCAGCACGCTTCCGAGCACATAGCGATATCCCTCCGTTTTGGTTGCCGCTTCCACTGCCTCCGAGATCGCACATCCAAGGCTTCCCGTCGTCCCCGGATGTTCTTCCAGGATCTTTCTTCCGACTTCTGTCGTCTCTGACGGCGACGGCGTTACGCTCGCTCCGTATGTCCTCATCACTTCACGGCGGAACGGCTTCTGCTCATAAGAACATTTCACCATATAAACTTTGCAGTCCAGATCCAGATATGCGCACGCCATCGACAATGCCGTTCCCCATTGTCCCGCTCCGGTTTCCGTTGTCACACCTTTCAAGCCCTGCTCTTTCGCATAATAAGCCTGTGCGATCGCCGAATTCAATTTGTGGCTTCCACTTGTATTATTTCCCTCAAATTTATAGTAAATCTTTGCCGGCGTCTGAAGTTTCTCTTCCAGACAGTATGCTCTTACAAGCGGCGCCGGACGGTACATTTTATAAAAATCGCCGATTTTTTCCGGAATATCAATGTAACGGTCATCATTGTTTAATTCCTGCTTTACCAACTCATCGCAAAATACAGCTCCAAGTTCTTCCGCGCTCATCGGTTCATGTGTTGCCGGATTCAAGAGCGGCGCCGGTTTATTTTTCATATCGGCTCTGACATTATACCACTGCTTCGGCATCTCGTGTTCTTCTAAGTAAATTTTGTAAGGGATCTTTTTTTCGCTCATTTCTATCTTCTCCTTTCTTACTGTCAGTGGACAGGAGATCTTTTCTCCGGTCTGCCGACGATATCTACGGGACAGAACAAATATTGTAATAAAAAAACTCCTGTCCTCGCAATCTACTTGCAGGGACAAGAGTATATGTTTACAACTCCTGCGGTGCCACCCAGCTTGATGTTTATCCAAACATCCTCTCACGCATACCAACATATGCTCTGCTTGATAACGGAGCAGCTCTCCGGCTCACATACTATCTTTCATACGTTTTCAAAAAATCCCGAAAAAATTCTGCTCGCCCTCGGAAGCCCATTCCCCTCTGGCTGATCTGCCGCGCTCCCACCACCCGCAGCTCTCTGGGTAATCCATTCCATAAGGTACTTACTCTTCCTCATTGGTTTTGTAACACTTTACCATGATAAATTCTAATTGTCAACTATTTTTTTACTTTCTTAAAATTCACTTCTTTTTTTCCAAAAAAGATGCAAAAAGAAAATTTCTTTTCCCTTTGCATCTTTTGTTCTTTTCCTATATATTACTGAAAATCAATAATCGCTTCCCAATTAAGCAAGTTTTGTTTTCGCAAGTTCTGCAAGTGTTGCAAATCCCTCTTTATCATTTACAGCAAGCTCAGCGAGCATTTTTCTGTTCATATCCACGTTAGCCAGTTTCAGACCATACATGAATTTGCTGTAAGACAGACCGTTCATTCTTGCCGCTGCGTTGATACGAGCGATCCAGAGCTGACGCATCTGACGTTTGCGCTGTTTTCTTCCTGCGTAAGCAGATGTCAGTGCACGCATAACAGACTGTTTTGCAACTCTGTACTGTTTGGAACGTGCTCCTCTGTATCCTTTCGCCAGTTTTAATGTTCTATTGTGCTTCTTCTTTGCGTTCATTCCGCCTTTAATTCTTGCCATTTTCGACTCCTCCTTCTCTTAACCGAATCTTACAGATATGGTAATACTTTCTTCATGTTCTTTACATTTGTTGCATCTGTAATTGTAGACTTTCTGAGATTTCTTTTTCTCTTTGTAGTCTTCTTTGTTAAGATATGGCTCTTATAAGCTTTATTTCTTTTCAGCTTTCCTGTACCTGTGGTTTTGAAGCGCTTTGCTGCCGCTCTATTTGTTTTGATTTTTGGCATGATAATTTCCTCCTTTTATGTGCTTGTGCCTTGCCGGACCAAAGTCCTAAATATTTTTAACGTTTTACAGTTAAAACCATACTCATATTCCGACCTTCCAACTTTGCCGGCTTCTCAACTGCCGCAACATCCTCCAGAAGTTTTGCAAAATCATCAAGGATATGCTTGCTCTGCTGAACATGCGCCATCTCTCTGCCCCGGAAACGTAATGTAACTTTCACTTTGTTCCCCTTTGTGATGAACTTCTTTGCATTGTTCACCTTTGTATTCAAGTCATTGGTATCGATATTCGGCGATAAACGCACTTCTTTCACTTCAACAGTCTTCTGCTTCTTCTTTGCTTCTTTTTCTTTTCTTGTCAGCTCGTACTTGTACTTGCCGTAATCAATGATCTTGCACACCGGCGGTTTTGCTGTCGGCGCGATCTTTACAAGGTCAAGCTCGGCTTCCTGCGCCAGTTTGTAAGCGTCCCGTGCTGACATAATTCCCAACTGTTCCCCATCTGCGCTGATCAGACGTACTTCTTTGTCTCTGATCTGTTCGTTAATCATTAAATCGCTAATTTTCGTATACCTCCGTCACATGAATTTCCTTCAGGCTCTCAGACGATAAGAACGCGCTTTCACTTTACATTCATTTATGTAAAATAAAAAAATCGAGTGACTATCCACTCGATCATCCAAAATACTTCTGACAAAAACCAAACTACTCAGTTCTGTCATTATATCGTACTTCTTCAATATCAACCGCAGTCACCTGATTATGCTGCGGTGAGAGCGGATACTCTGCTTTCTTTTTCGCCTCACGCACTAGTTACTTTAGCATACCCTGCTTCCAATGTCAAGCAGAAATGTATTTTTTCTATTTTTTATAGAATTTTCATTTTTTGTTCTTTTTTTCTTTCTTTTATGACAAAGTATGCTATAATAGAGCAATACTTTAACGCAAGAAAGGATTTTGACAAGACATGAAAATGGTACACCAATCCACAGCAAATGACAAGTTCAAAAATAAGTGGGGATTTATCATTGCCTGTATCGGCAGTTCCGTGGGAATGGCAAATATCTGGCTTTTCCCTTACCGGATCGGCGAATTCGGCGGAGCCGCTTTCCTGATCCCCTATATCCTCTTCGTTATTTTAATAGGATATACCGGTGTGATCGGCGAGATGGCTTTCGGTCGTTCCATGCAGACCGGTCCTCTCGGCGCTTTTACAAATGCTTTCCAGATGAAAAAGAAAGGTAGCCGTATCGGTGAACTGATCGGTCTGATCCCGGTCATCGGTTCTCTCGGGATCGCGATCGGATACAGTGTCGTGATCGGCTGGATCCTCCGCTATCTGTTCGCCTCCGTCAGCGGCAGTATTGTAGAGACGAATGACGCAGGCGCTGAATTCGGCGCTCTGGCAAGCAACTTCGGCAGCATCCCATGGCACACGCTCGGACTCGTGATCGTCCTGCTCTGTATGTCCTTCGGAGTCGCAAAAGGAATCGAGAAGATCAACAAATTTATGATGCCGGCATTTTTCGTTTTATTTTTGCTGCTGGCAGTACAGGTTGCCAGACTTCCGGGCGCATCCGCCGGATATGAATATATGTTCCGTCCGGATTGGGGCGCCATGCTCAATCCGAAAACATGGGTCTATGCGATGGGGCAGGCGTTCTTCTCCTTATCACTGGCAGGAAGCGGAACGGTCGTATATGGAAGTTACTTAAATAAAGATGTCGATATTTTAAGCAGTGCCAAAAATGTGGCGATCTTTGATACGCTTGCCGCGATCCTCGCCGGCATTGTGATCATTCCGGCTGTTTTCGCCTACAATATGGCTCCAAACTCCGGACCGGGACTTTTGTTCATCACGATCCCGACTGTCATTCAGAATTTACCGTTTGGTCGGCTCTTCGCCGTGATCTTCTTCCTGGCGGTTCTGTTTGCAGGCGTCACTTCGCTTATGAACCTGTTGGAGAGCCCGGTCGAAGCGCTACAGACCAGATTTCATTTGCCACGCAAACTGTCCCTTGCCATTGTCGGCATCGTAACTCTCGGCGTCGGTATCTTCGTGGAGGGGGATCTGTTAAGCGCCTGGATGGACAGCATTTCCATCTATGTCATCCCGCTCGGCGCGCTCCTTGCCGGTATTACGATGTTCTGGGTATGCGGAAGCCGATTCGCCCGCAATGCGATTCAGGAGGGACGAAAGAAACCGGTCGGCAAGTGGCTGGAACCGATGACAAAATATGTATTTTGCGGCGTAGCCGTCGCCGTATACATTCTCGGTATTTTCTTCGGCGGTATCGGATGATGCCAACCTCGGTCGGTTTCCCCGCACAGATACCGTTGTCAAAGAAGTAAGCATAAAAAAAGACTTTGCTCTTTTGATATAAAAATATAAATATTGGAGGTTTTCGTTATATGACAAACAACAGAAGTAATTTCACCAGTAAAATCGGATTTATCCTTGCGGCGGCAGGCTCTGCTGTCGGTCTCGGAAACATTTGGCGTTTCCCGTATCTGGTCGCACAGTACGGCGGCGGAACATTCCTGCTCTGCTATATCGTGCTTGCCGTGACTTTCGGCTTTGCATTGATGACGGCTGAAATCGCTTTGGGAAGAAAAACACGTCTCAGCGCGATCGGAGCCTTCAGCGCCCTAAACAAAAAGTATCGTTTTATCGGCGTGCTTGCCGCTCTCGTTCCGATTCTGATTCTTCCGTACTATTCGGTTATCGGCGGATGGGTTATCAAATACTTCACTGTATTTATCAGCGGTCAGGCTGCACAGGCTGCCGAAGATACTTATTTTTCCGAGTTTATCGGTCAAACCGGTCAGCCGATCTTTTGGTTTTCTCTGTTTATGATTTTCACAGCGATCGTCGTACTGTTCGGGGTTGAAAAAGGAATCGAGAAAGTCAGCCAGTTTATGATGCCGGTACTTGTTGTTCTTACGATCGGTGTTTCTCTTTATGTTCTGACGATCGACGGCGCATGGGAAGGCGTAAAATATTATATTATGCCGCATATGTCAGACTTCTCTCTGAAAACACTCCTGGCCGCAATGGGACAGCTTTTTTATTCTATGTCTCTTGCAATGGGAATTATGATCACTTACGGTTCTTATATGAAACGCAGTACAAATCTGGAACATTCGGTTCGACAGATTGAAATTTTCGATACCGGTATCGCATTTTTTGCCGGTCTCATGATCGTACCGGCTGTCTTTGCTTTCTCCGGCGGCAATCCGGATGCACTCAATGCAGGTCCGGGACTGATGTTCATTACACTGCCGAAAGTATTTACGGCGATGCCGTTTGGATCGGTACTTGGAACTGTATTTTTTATCCTCGTATTTTTTGCTGCTGTAACTTCCTCCATCTCCCTGATGGAAACCATTGTTTCGATCCTGATGGATTACTTCCACTGGAATCGGAAAAAGACAGCGCTCATCGTTTTGGTATACTGTCTTCTGATGGGAATCCCGTCTTCTCTTGGTTTTGGTATATGGGATTTCATCCAACCGCTTGGAATGTCAATCCTCGATGCATGGGATTTCATCAGCAATAGTATTCTGATGCCGATTGTTGCACTGCTGACCTGCTTCTTTGTTGGATTTGTCATCAAACCCAAAACCATTATCGATGAGGCAAACGCAGAAGGAGCAAAATTCAAAAGCGTCACTTTATTTACAGTTGTGATCAAATGGGTTGCCCCGGTCATCTTAGTCGCAATCCTGATCAGCTCCGTTTTAAACGCAGCCGGAATCTACACATTATAAAAACAACCAAAAAAAGAAACGGATCGGAATTTTTCACATTCCTTTCCGTTTCTTTTCTTTTACTTCTATCACCGCTATTACGGCTATCGCTTGTTTCCCATCACAAACACCGCGACGACTCCCGGTCCTGTATGACTGCCGATCACAGTTCCGATGTTATTAATCAGAATATTTTCAATTCCCAGCCTTTCCCGGACCAGTTTCGCTACATACTCTGCATCTTCCTGACAATCGCCATGTGTGATCATGGCAATATCATTGTCCCATCCCTTGATCTGTTCCACTGCCATATCTACGATTTTATTCAGTGATTTTTTACGTCCGCGTTCTTTTCCGATCACCTGCAGTTTTCCGTTCTCATCCATATGAATGATCGGTTTGATCTGCACGACAGAACCGAGAACCGCCGACGCCTTAGAGATCCGACCTCCGCGGTGCAGATGGAACAAGTCGTCCACCGTCACGTTATGACAGATATGAAGCTTATTTTCCTCCACCCACTTTGCGGTATCCTCGATCGTCTTTCCCACTTCTTTCAATTGAAGCGCTTTATAAAGCAAAAGCCCCTCACCCAGACATGCGCAGAGGGTATCGATGATGATGATCTTTGCTTCCGGATATTCCTCTTTCAATTCTTCTCCAGCGATCCGCATACTGTTGTACGTTCCGCTTAAACCGGATGAGAATCCAAGATGCAGCACGTCTTTTCCCTCTTTTAAAAATGGTTCCAACTGTGCTCTTGCCTCTTCCGGATTGATCTGTGACGTTGTCGCCATCTTTCCGTCACGGAGCTTTTCAAAAAATTCTTTCGACGACAGTCCCTCCATATCGGTATACGTCTCATTATCAATCGTATATTTCAGGGGAATCACGGGAACTTTGCGCTCTTCCAGCCACTCTTTCGGCAAATCTACCGTGCTGTTTACAGTAATTACATAATCTCTCATTTGTCTTCCCTCCTACTCTCTTCTGACCGTACTATCATACCACTTTTTTCTTTTCAGTTCAAAATTTTTTTTGGAAAATATTCCGCTTTTCAAGTAACGTCGGTGTACAAAGAGGCTTAGATCTGCTCTTCACAGACCGATTTCCTCTTGTGCACCGATGCTGTCAATTCAATTTCACATTCAAATAATTCCGACCGGAAAGTGTTTTGTTAAACGCCAGAAAACATACGACCAGAACACAACCGGCCGCAAATCCGATCCCATTGAAACATGCCGTCAGAATCAGCAGCATCAACCGCATGAATTTTAACGCATATCCAAGTTCAAAATTAGGCTGGGTATAATTCGCCACTGCAACGAAAGCCATTCCCAACATGATCTCGGCATTGAACCAGCCGGAAGACACCGCAAATTCTCCCATCACGAGACCGGCGAACACACTCAGCGGAGTACTTAACATGCTCGGCGTGTTCATCGCGGCAAGCCGAAGTCCATCGATCGAAAGCTCCAACAGGAGAAATTGGAAGATCAGCGGCACATATACCGGCTCCTGCACGATCGTAAATCGGAACATCTCCGGAAGCCATTCCAGATTCTGCATAAAAAGCAGATAGACCGGCGTCAAAAACACCGTGCCGAATGTGATCAGCGCCCTCGAGAATTTCAGATACACACGGGTGATCGTCGGAAAATAATAGTCGTTCGCCTCTTCCACCATATCGTAAATCGAAGTCGGCAGGATCATCGCCGACGGAGAATTATCCACTAAAATCACGATCTTCCCCTCTAAAAGACAGGCAGCCGCCGTATCCGGACGCTCTGTAAACTTAAATTTCGGAAACGGGTTGAACCATTTCCTTTTGAACAGCGCTTCCGCAAGACTCTGCTGATTCATCCTAAGATCGTCGATCTGCAGTTTTTCAATCCGGCTGCTCACATTTTTCAATAATTCCGGATCCACCCGGTCTTTCATATAACAGATCGCAACATCCGTTCTCGACGTCTGTCCGGCTTCCGTCATCTCCATGACCAGATGTGCATCCCGGATCCTGCGGCGGAGCAGCGCCGTATTGAACACGATCGTTTCCACAAACCCATCTCTGGAGCCGCGCAGTGATTTATCCTTGTCCGGTTCATCCACGCTCCGCGCCGGATACGTCCTGCAGTCGATCACAAAACACACTTCATATCCCTCGATAAACAGACAGGTTGTCCCGGAGAGAAGATTCCGGAAGACTTCGTCAAAACTCTGTACAAGATCCACCTCAACATAGGGAATATGCCGTCTGGCAAATGTTGTTCCGTCTTCCGGCATGTCCTCCGCTTTCACACTAAATAAAGAGTCCATGATCTTCAGCATGGACTCGTCTTTTGTAAACCCGTCTATAAAGTAGAACGTCGCCGTCCGCTTTCCGATCTCCATATCCCGCCGCACAATATCAAAGCTTTCTTTTACCGGCAGTATTTGTTCCAGATATGCAATATTCTCCCGAAACGAACGTCCTACTTTTTTTGTATCCTTTTCAACCATCGAATCTTTCCTTTCTCAAACGGCAGCCGCCATATTTTTGATATAGTTAGATTCTCCGATCTGTTTGAAAATTATTCCTTTTTTGTTGTGCTTCCGAATCCGCCGTTTCTCACATCCGTCACATCATCATCCACCGTGATCCCATATTCCACAAAAATCCCCTGCATAAATCCGTCGCCTTTTTTGATCTTCACGGTTCTCTCTTCGTTGCTGTCATTGGTGATCTTTGCAAACATATGCCCCTCATTGTCCGAATAAAAATAATCGCTGTCGATGATTCCAACCGTATTGTTTAACTGCAGGCGGTATTTAAATCCAAGCCCGCTTCTCGGATAGCATTTCAACACCCATTCCTGCTCCATTTCCACCCGGATCCCCGTCGGGATCTTGATCGTCTCTCCCGGCTTTAACGTCACATCGACCGGCGCGAAAAAATCATAGCCTGCCGATCCGGCTGTCGCACGCCGCGGCAATTTGATCTCTTGATAAATATCTTCCGGGGTTCCGCACTGTTCGCCGCTTTCTCCGAACGTATCGATCCAGTCTTTTTGAAATTGTTCTTTGCTCACTTTATAAAATTTTGCGATTCTGCGCATATGCATTCTCTCTCCTGTCTGTATTATTTTTTGTGCTTACCCCAGATGCGGCTGGCGGATATTTTCTCTTCCGATCTCCTCCAACGTATAGGTTCCGCACATCTTCATCGTGTCTCTTAACTCCCCGAGCAATTTTTCGGTAAGCGCGGTGACGCCGTCTTTTTGCCCGCCGTAAACTGCCGTCACATAAGGTCTCGCCACCAGAACGCCGTCAGCCCCTAACGCCAGCGTCTTATACAGATCGACGCCGCTCCGGATTCCTCCGTCCACAAGAATCGTCATATCCGCTCCCACGGCATCCACAATTTCTGCCAGAACCTCCGCAGTCGCCGGGCACTGATCCTGTACACGTCCGCCATGATTGGAGACAATGATCCCCTGCGCTCCCGCTTCCCTTGCTTTTCTTGCCGCATTGGCAGTCATGATCCCTTTCAAAATAAACGGGATCTCTGCCATCTTCACGATTTCTTTTAATTCCTCCACCGATTTGCTCCCCGCCGGCGGATTCAGATTCTGCAGAAAAGGAAGCCCTGCCGCATCGATATCCATCGCCACCGCAAACGCTCCGCTTGCTTTGACCAGTTCCAGCTTTTCCCGGATCGTCTCCATATCCCATGGTTTAATAGTAGGGATTCCGCTTCCGTTTGCCTTTCGTATTGCCGCCGTCGCTTCAATCATTACATTCGGATCTGTTCCATCGCCGGTAAATGCCGCAATGCCGTTTTGGGCACATCCCTCCACCAGAATCTCATTGTATTCCTGATCGGTATATTTTTCACCGTAGTGCAGCTTCACAGCTCCGACCGGTCCCGCAAACAGAGGTCCCGCAAATGTTCTTCCAAATAATCTCACCTGCGTATCCACCGCTTTCTGCTCACAGAGCGTATCCATGTTCACCCGGATTTTCTGCCATTTTTGATAGTTCCGTACCGCACCGTCTCCGGTCCCTTTCGCTCCGGGACCCGGCATTGTATTCTTGCACGCGATCCCATTGCATATCAGACACGCCTTGCAGAACGGTCCGATGCAGCTCTTTGCCTGTTGTATTACCTCATGAAAATTCATCTGTTACCTCCCTTTCTTAGCGTCGGCGTATTTGTTACTCTTCATTGCGCACCGCGTAAAATTCCCGATGCATCCACCGCTTCTATGATCTCCGCAATCTTTTCTTCGTCTGCCACAAGCGCCATCCGCACATAGCCCTCTCCGCCTTTGCCGAATGCGCTTCCCGGCGTCACGATCAGTCCGGTCTTCTCCATCAGCTCCATACAAAAATCAAAAGAAGACGGATACCCGTTCGGGATCTTTGCCCACACAAACATCGTTCCGTCGCTGTCTTTGACATTCCATCCGATCCTCCGGAATCCGCCGCACAAAGCCCGGTTTCTCGCTTCGTATTTTTTCCGCTGTTCTTCCACAAAATCATCCGGTCCCGTCAGCGCGGCGATCGCGGCATACTGCACCGGCAGAAAGATCCCATAATCGATCTGAGAGCGGAGGATTTTAAATTTCTCCACGATCTGAGCGTTCCCTACGACAAAAGAAATCCGCGCCCCGGTCAGATTATAAGACTTTGACAGAGAATAAAATTCCACGCCGACTTCTTTCGCCCCCTCAAGGGATAAAAAGGATTTTCCCTGTTTTCTCTTAAAAATAATATCGGAATAGGCATTGTCATGTAAAATAATGATCTGATGTTTTTTCGCAAATGCGATCAGTTTCTCATAGAATGAATCCGGAGCACATGCACAGACCGGATTCAATGGGTAAGAAACGATCATATATTTTGTCCGCCGCAAAACTTCTTCCGGGATTCCGTCCAGATCCGGCAGATAATCGTTCTCTTCCGTGATCAAATACGTTTCAACCTTAGCGCCTGCCATCACACCGCTCATTGCAAACAACGGGTATCCGGGATCGGGCACAAGGATCGTATCTCCCGGATTACACAATGCAAGCCCGATATGCGCCATTCCCTCCTGCGATCCGTATACCGACATGATCTCATCGGACTTCAATTCCACGCCAAACCGTTTCCGATAACGGTACTGCACTGCCGCCGTCAGTTCCGGCAGATCTTCCAACGCATATTTATAATTCTCCGGATCTTCACAGGCTTTCTGCATCGCTTTCATAATGTGCGGCGCCGGCGGAAAATCCGGCGTACCTATCGAGAGATTATACACGCTGCGTCCCTGTTTTAATAATTCTTCTTTCTTTTCATTCAACATGGCAAAGACTCCCGCCTGAAAGCTGTTGACCATATCTGAAAATTCTATCTTCTGCATAATAGCTGCTCCTTTCCCTTTACCATAACGTCAGTTGTACAAAGGACACGATTCTTTATACATCTGACACTTTTCTATCCTATTACATACTGAATTTTTAAATTATTCAATGCTGTGCGATAACTTAAATAATGATCTTGCTGTAATCTTCCTACCACAATTCCCGGCAAAATATTTATCTGGTCAGCAAATTGTTTTACCACTTCTGCGGTAAAACAATTTTTATTTCGTTTCACGAACGCTTCATAATCTTCTTTTGGAATCAATGTGTTTTGGGAAAATATATCTGCTTCCTTTTCAAGCTTTTCTACCATCGCATCTTTTTCAAACTCTGTTTTATTTTTCTCACTTATTAAAAGAACTTTTATTCTCTGTTGAAGCACATGCCCCAGTTCACGAAATAAAGCAAACCAAAATGTATCCGCATATTTTCTTCGGTCATTCAGAGCCAGAACAACTTTATCTTTGCCAAGCCATTTCACTGCTCCATTCACACCGCAGTTTTTAAGATTTGGCAACAATACAAATGCAACACCACAATCTGCCAATATTTTTTTCAATTCAGGATAAAATACTTTGGGATTCTTTACAGTCATAGCTCGGATTTTTGGAATTGACTCAACCAATTTTCTTTTATTGAAAGGCTTCACATCTCTTTGTGTCCCTATATTAATCGCTGTCTGTACCCACGCATTCGCATTCATTATATTTATATCTGTAACTTCTGAAACACCGGTTCTATACTGTACTAAAAAATCATGTTTTCCTAATATACTAAGGGAAGAAATTCTAAAATATTTTTGAAGTTCCTGTACTTTTTCCGCTGCAACTTTTGTAGGTTTTACTAACCCTAATTCAACCCAAAATTTATAATCTATTTTTTTAATAAACTCACATTCTTCATCTAATTTTTTTCGTTTTTCGATTTCTAATTTTCTCTCTATGTATTTTTGATTTAAGTTTAACCACATTTTTGTTGATGTTCCAAACACAATAGAAAGCCGTAAAACCATCTCGTCCGTCAGATTAATCCTGCCATTTACCAAATCACTTACATATTTTGGCGTAGTCTGAAGACGCTTTGCCAATTCTTCTTGAGTGATACCTTGATCTTCAATATACTCCTTTACATAATACCCCGGATGGAACGCTATCAATTCCTGATATTCCATTTTATTCATAATGATTAGATACCTCCCATGCAATAATTAACTCTGTTGACCTGTAAACCGTATTTAAATCCTCTTCTTTCCACCTATTTCCATCTGGATCTAACGGAATAATAATCAAACGATAGCCAGCTCTTCTTCCTGCAATGTCCAACGCGTACTGTCCTGCCCGTATCCCCCGAAGAGCATGCAGATGATAAATTTGCATCTCGGCTATATCTTGCAGATTTTCAGCACTCTCTAACAAATTGATAAGTGCATGTAACTTTTCGGCAACAACTGTCGGCAAATCTTTTTTAGCCTTTTTTAAATTCTTACAAAGTTTTTCAACTTTCTTATCATGATATCGTAATTCTATTTCAAGCTCCCCCGTTTCGCTAAAAATAATTACCAAAAAAGTAATTTTTATTAATTCTATCACGTTACTTCAAAAATTACAACACAAATATCGGCAGGACATAAGCCTTACCGCTCACATCCTGCCGATCATTCCTCTTTCAAGATTTTTCTGTTTTACAATTACAATTTAGAGTTCCCGCAGCTTTGCATTCAGCATCTCCATTGATTCTTTCGGAAGACGTCCGCCGAATTTTTCACTCATCTCGCGAACAGAATAGCCCAAATACTGGTTCGGAATCGCATTTGCCGGAACAAATTTTCCAAGCACTTCTGCCGTCTCCGGATTGTTCTGTAATTCCCGGATCGGAGTGCCGATACTATATATTTTTTTCAACGACTCCGTCAGTTCATATGTCACGGCATACTCGCCCGGCTTCAGATGGCAGACGCCGTTTTCTACATCTGAGTTCATTGGATTTGCTGCATCCTTGTATACTTCCTCCCCTGCAAACGGAAGCGTCAGATCTGCACTGCACCCGAACGGCACGCTCACCCGGACCGTCACATGCTTCGGATCCGGCAGTTCCCAGCTGCTCCGGTATGTTCCTGCCGGGGAATCATAAGTTGCATCCATCTTGCGCAGTTTCCAGTTCAAAATCGGTGCAACCGTGATCTTCCGCATTCCCGGAACCGCGTCGATCGTGTTGATCCCGGCTGCATGGCGGAACATCCATTCCAGAACCGATCCGTAAGAATAATGATTCATGCTGTTCATTGAAATACCGGAGATCGTTCCGTCATCCAACAGACTGTTCCAGCGCTCCCATACCGTCGTTGCTCCTAATTTTACTTCGTGCAGCCATCCCGGATACTCCTCGTTCAAAAGAAGATCGTATGCCAGATCTTCCATTCCGTGGTCGGTCAGCACATTACAAAGAAGCGGTGTTCCGACAAATCCGGTCTTTAATTTCCGATTGCTGTCTTCAAACAATTTCTTCAACTGTTGTTTTACAAGGTCTTCATTTTCCGACAAATGATATTTCAGAGTCAATATCAGCGCTGTCTGTGTCTTGATACAGCATCGTCCGGTCACACTGTAATATTCTTTTTTCACAGTCTTAAACTGCGCTTCGGATAAAGCCCGGTATTCTTTTTCTTCCGCTTCCAGACCGATAACCGCCGCCGCATTGGCTACCAGTCCCGCACTGACCGCATAATACAAATTGGCGATAAATTCTTCATCGGTTGCACCTAACACCTGTTCCGCTCCACCGACCGGATTATCCAGCGCCAGCCAGTCACCGTAATGGAATACATAGCGCCATCCGTGATCCGCTCCATCCACCTTACGGATATAGTCAACCCAGTTTTTCATACTCTCAAACTGGTCTTCCAAAATACTCTTATCCCCATAGAACAGATACAGATTCCATGGAATGATGCAGGACGCATCGCCCCATACGCATGCTGTGCTTTCCACACCGCAGGACGGAACAACATCCGGTACTTTTCCGTCAAGAACACGCTGTTCTTTCGCCATATCATAGAGATATTTTGCATAAAATGCGTAGGTATCTTTCAAGTATGTCGCGGTCGGGGAGAATACCTGCGCGTCTTCGGTCCAGCCCATCCGTTCGTCTCTCTGCGGGCAGTCCGTCGGTACGTCCAGGAAATTCCCCTGCAGTCCCCAGCGCACATTCTCGATCAAACGATTCACAAGATCGTGTCCTGTCGTCATCGTTCCGACCGGATCCAGATCACTGTACAGCGCCATACCTTTCAGATCCTCTTTTTTCAGGTCCACGATCCCCTCCACCTTTACATAACGATAACCATAATATGTAAAATGCGGGATCAATACCTGTTCACTTCCGTCTGTCACAAAGAAATATTCCGATTTGGCGCTTCGTAAATTGGCATTGTAGAAATTACCCTCCTGAAGAATTTCCCCGGTCTGGATATGGATCTTTGTGCCGGTCGGCGCATGCACGTTCAATGCAAACAATCCGGTAATTTCCTGTCCCAGATCAAAGACCTGTTCTCCTGCCGGCGTATGGATCAGTTCCGCAGGCTCGAACACTTCATGCACCGTCACCGGAAGACTCATCCGCTCTTCCAGATTTCCTTTCGGCGCTTCACAAAGAGAAGCCTGACAGACCGGAACATTTTCCAATGTATCATCCCGATGCTCCCCGTCATACAGATTGGAAAACGTGATCGTACTGCGCCGTACCATCCAGCTCTCGTCCGTACCGATCACGTCTTCCGTTCCGTCTGCATATTCCAGATGCAGCTCTGCGATCAGCTTCCATTCATTTCCGTAAAAACCGATATCCTCTTTTGCCGTAAACCCGAATCTCGCCTTATACCAACCGTTTCCGAGCAGCACGGATAATGTTCCGGAATGCTTCATCTGTTCCGTCACATCATAGGTCTGATACTGCACCCATTCGTTGTAATCATTGCTGTATGGTGTGAAATATTCGTTTCCGATCCGCTCTCCGTTATAGAACGCTTCATAAAGCCCCAGCCCGGAAATGTAAAGTCTCGCCTTTGCAACTTCTTTTCCTGCTGCCGGACAGATTTCCTTTTCAAAATACGGATGCCGCTTTTCGGTACTGTCACAGGTGATCCATTTTCCGACCCAGTCTTCTTCGCGTTTTGCGGTCTCAAACCACTGTACATCACTTGTTTCCTGTTCCCCCGCATCACTTTCCACTGCCACAGTCCAATAATATCGTGTGCGCGGTTTCAAATCTGATTTTACAGGGAATGACAGGCTGTCCGCCTCTTTCTCCCAACCGGAATCATATAAGATTTCCTGCATTGCCGTATCGGAAGCGATCCGGATTCTCGCCGCATTCTGCCGCGTTCCCTTTGCATCTTTTACTTTCCATGAAAATACCGTGCGGTCCATCCGAAAGCCCAATGGATTGGTCAAATGATTGACCTTTGTATCATAAATCTGCATGACAAGATCCTCCTTATTCCACAACCACTCTGATACGGTCGACATTTTTTATCTGCGTAAACGGTTCGCTCTTATCACCGTCTCGCTGGGATTTGACACGCACTGCCGCGAAATAGGTTCCCGGTTTTGCAAATACATGTTCTGCCTTTGCAGTACCGCATTTTCCTCCGTCTGTCAGTTCAAATTCCCCTTTATACGGATAATCGGTCTCTCCCTCGAAACTCCACTCTACATACGTCAGTACGCCTGCATCTTTCGGAACTTCCGCCTCTGCCGTAAACTGTACACATTCTCCCGCTTTGACACGGGCGCATTTACTTCCATTTGCAGCCGCGCATACGACCGGTTGGATTCCTCCGCGCTCATCTGCCAAATCCGGTACTTCCACCGATCCCACATTGACGAGATAATGACTGGACGGCAACGGTTCGATCCCTTTTTCCACCCATGCGGCAAGATCCACAAGCGCCTGCTTTAATCCCGGCGCATAGGTTGTCGCATGAAGCTCATCCACGGAAGCCGCACGGTCATCGTGCAGAACATTGTCAAAATACCAAAGTCTGCAGTAATCTTTTTCATTTCCATCATGCACCGATGCGATCTTTCTGCGATACCAGTCCGCCTGCCACGGATATGCCTGTTCATCCATCAGCGCCGCCACGATCAGTACTTTCGCCTGAACCAGTCCGTTTTGTTTACATCCCGGTCCATTGCTGCTGAATCCCGGACCAAGCAGAACTTTCTGCTGCGGATATAACGGATTTCCCTCTGCATCACGGAACTGATCCCACGCATGATAATCACAGGATGGAACCTGATGACGGTGGTAAGTCTGGACTGCCACATAATCGGAATTGTCCATATGGATCTCATCACCCTGTGAAAGCATTTTCAACGTCTCCACGATATTGTCCATTCCGAATCCATCTGTCAGATAAACACGATTCCCGTCAATCCGACCGAGCTGAAGCCGCCTGCCTTTCGCCGCTCCGGTAAGAAATGTCATAACTGCACCTTTCACATACGGATCTTCACCCGGAAATTCCGTTTCCAGTTCCACCCACGGCTCGTCATCCATTTCTTCGGACGCGATCATTTTTCTCCATGCGTCGTTTACGCCGTTTCTCGTGTCGATCTTTCCCTCTAAAATCTGTGCTTTCAATCCCGGTACATTTACCTGTGCGATCTTTCCGTCCAGACGTATCCGGTCTCTTACCGCATTTCCATCCGGATCCGCCCCCAGATATCCCGGTACTTTCCAATAATCTTCAAAATATTCCGGATCCTGCATCTTTACTCCCGGCATCAGCACCGGAAGCGCACCGTCATCCAGATCAGCGCTGCAGAACCAGCTCTTTAACGGATAGCCAAATAACGTCGCTTCCCGAAGCGCTGCCGCCTCCTCTTCATTCAGACCTGCGTAAGGATCTCCGCTTCCGCCTGCGTCCATCGCATCGATGATCTGTGGAATTTTATGGCGCAGGATCCGTTCTGCATAAGCACGCGTCGTCTGACAGTTCGGGATCGCATACGGTGAACCGATCACATACGGCGCGCCGCCGTCAAATGCATTCGTATTCTCAATACATGCGATCGTGCGGTATCCTCCGCCGCTTCCGCCGTAAACATATCCGTAGGGACGGTGCTCATATCCATATACTTTCTGCGCCATCTCCCTTGAAAATTCTGCCGAAGCCGCACTGGAACGGTGAGTCATCGTATTGTCATCGCTGTTTGTAAAAATTGCTTTCGATCCCATATTCGATTCCACATAATACGCGCCATGTGTCAGACAAAATGCGATCTTGTCATCCTCTCCGGTCATCGGAAGAGACGCCAGTTCTTCATCCGGTCCCGGAAACGGGGAGAGATACTGGTAAAATCTCCCCTCATACGCTTCCTTTTCCGGAAAACAGAATGAAAACTTCACATCCGTTCCCTCAAAGCCGCCGTGCATATAACGATACGGCAGTTCTCTTCCATCCTCTAATGTCCTTGTCCGCATTTCATCGATATCGATAAATCCTTTACTGAACTGTGGGTCTTTTTTCGCATCATAAATCTCGCTCATTATTTTTCCTTTCCTTACTGCAGACAGATTCGCGTCTGTCTTTTTATACAGAGCTTATTTGTTTTTCTCCGCTTCCGCTCTTCTTGCCTCGTTGTCCGCTTTGATCTGCGGCATCATCTTATTCAGTTTGTAACCTTTCAACGTCAATGCTGTCAGAAGATAGAGAATCATCGGAACAATACCGTACAGAAGTCGGATCATTGTGATCGCCGCACCCGGCATATTTGCCGCATCTCCGCTGTATCCAACTGCGGAAAGCAGGATTCCGAGCGCTCCGGTTCCGATCGCCGCACCGACTTTACTTGCCAATCCGTTAATGCTTCCCATCGTACCGTCCATACGATGGATTCCTTTCCATTCGTTGTAATCTCCACATTCAATAAGCACAAGTCCTACCAACATACTTGCCGGAACCGTACCCGCTCCTGTCAGGATTCCTCCTACTGTAAGAAGCGCCATATTTGCGCCTGCGATCGCATTGAGCAAATATCCGGCTGCTGAAATTAAAAATCCCGCGATCATCAGATTGATCGTTGAAAACTTCGCGATCAGTTTCGGAAACGCAAGTGCCAGCGGAAGCGAAATCACCTGTGCCGCTGCCAGAACTCCCATCAATCCAACATTTCCGACTACATATGTAAAATAATAGACACTTACACCCATGTTACATACAAAATTAAATACAAATGTCATCAGAGCGATGATCAGGATATATTTATTTGTTTTGAGCACGACTCCGATATCTTTTACTTTCAGTTTTTCTCCATCCGCTTTTCCGGCATCTACCGTATATTTTTCTTTTACAAAAATCATACGGAGCAGTCCGATCGCAGTCAACGGAACTGCAAGCATCAAAATCAGTTTGCTCCATCCCGAAGCGGAAGTTGCGATCTGTGCCATCAAAGTCGGGAAGATAATATTAAAAATAACCGCAGCCAGCATCGTAATGATACTTCCGTAAGAAGTCAGTTTTACAATCTGTTTATCTTTGTAAGCGCGGATCGTATACGGTGTTCCATTCGCTGTTAAAAACGTCATACAGATCGAATTTGCAAGCGCATACATAATGAAGATCCATACGCATTTTACCGTGGTGCTCCATCCGGTCGGACAAGAGAACATCAGCCATGTGCAGAGCCAGAGTCCCACGATAAAAATTTCGTACGGACGTGCTTTTCCCCATCTCGTCTCGGTACGGTCCACGATAAATCCGGCAAACATATCCGTGATTCCGTCCAGCACTTTACTTGCCACAAGGATCATACTTACCATCGCTGCCGGGATCTTTAATGTATCGGTACAATAAATCATCAAAAAACTGGACACCAATACAAATATTGCGGTCGAAATCGCCCGGCTGTTCCAGATCATCAAGCCGCCGAATCCGACTTTATCATCGCGGTTCTTCTTTGCTTTCTTTGCTTCTTCCATTTTCCTTTTCTCCTTTCAATTACCTGCCTTTTTTAGATGGACTAAGTATAACGCGGTTTCCGTTTGCTTAATGTATCAAATTTAGCGAATCCTTATCTTTTTTCGCCTCACTCTGTTCACATATACAATTATTGTATAGAAACGCTGATTTTTATCCCTTTATTCTTTTACCGTTGTCCTTGTTCCTCTGTTTCTCAAACATAAAAGAAAAGACTACTCCGAAAGCCTCTGACCGTTCGGTCTTTCTGCTCTTGAAATAGTCTTTCCCTCAGATATTTTTTTCATCTTTCCGCTGCCCTCACGGCATTTCCAGATAATCGCCCAAGATCTCCCGATCTGCTTCTTCGCAGGTGATCCTGCTGTGATCCCAGACATCTTTTTGTTCCACCAATACGACAAATAAATACTGGGAAAGCACCGATTTCAGATTCAGCTTATCTTCTTCCACCGTCTCCATATATACGTCATATTTACATTTTTGAACCTGATTTAAAAAATCTACCAGATTTACATCGTTCTTCAATCTCATTACACATTTTCCTCCTTTCCTACTTTTTCACGATAAGCTGCGGGCGTCATGCCGACGATCTCATGAAATACTTTGCTGAAATAATTCCTCGTACCGAACTGCAGGGAATCGCTGATCTCCTGAATACTCTTTTTCGTCGTCAAAAGGGCGATCTTCGCATATTCGATCCGCGCCTGTTTGATATAATCTGTTACTTTGATCCCCATTTCCTTGTAAAATTTCTTCGTAAAATAATACGTTGTATATCCCATTTCTTTTGCGATCTCTTCCACGGTCAGCGGACGAAGCACATTGGTCCTGATATAATCACAACATTCCTGCGGCGTCTTGGAGATCATCGGATTTTCCTTGCTCTCCCGCACCTTATGTACAAAATCATCCAGCATCATATTCTTCAGACTTTTCAGCTTCGTGACCGTCTCGCATCGCTCTGTCTCCGAAATATAACGCATCTCCATCTCTTTTGCGGTCTTTACCGCCAGACCGCCCTCGATCGCCGCACGGCTGCACAGCGCCGTAAAGATCAACACGGAATTTTTCCCGTCCCGCAGGACGTCCCCGGTATTGGACGGCATCTCCGGCTGATAATTGGATCCTTGTTCCATGATCTGTCTGTAATCCAGATTTCCGTCTTTCACCGCCTGCAAGATCAGTTTTTCATCCTGCACAACCCGCTCAAGACTCTGATACTGTACCGAATCTTCCGACTCTTCCCCCATCGTCAAAAGCCTTGTAGCCTCATTCTGGAAAATAAAATCCGACGTCTGGATCCGCTGTGAGGTCAGCGTATAATGCAGGATTTTTGCATACTGGTTCACCGCAGACATCGAGATCACAGGCACTTCCGCAAGCGTCCGCATCATCTCTCTGCGCATATGAACCGAATACGACGAGCTCCGCAGAGACTCCTCGATATGTTTGACCGACGTATGACTCAAAAACAACGGTCCGATCACTATCAGCAATCTTCCCTTTTGTGTTTGTTCTGTTTGTACCGTCTCTCCTTCATTTTCCACATAAGCATTCTCCGCAAGCCAGACCATACCAAGCGGATCGCTCAATATCACCGGACAATCCCATTCTTCTTTCGACTCATATAAAAAATCCAGACATTTTCCCAGTTTCAAAAACGATAAAAACTCTTTTTCATGCACACAGGTAGAAAAAAACATCTCTCCTTGTCCCAGAAAAAGCCATGTCGCCAGATTCGCGGACGCTTTCACCTGCGCCGCCAGGATCCGCACCCTCACGCCCACCGGATACTCTTCCAGATCGTCCATTCCCTCCTGATATCCCATAATTCCACTGCCTTTCCACTATCTTTTACGGGCAAGAACTGCGATTCCCTCTTTTCCCGGAAGCGGAACCTGTACTTCCCCGTTCACCTGTTCCAATACTTTCGTACGCGTCATTTCCCACACGTCGATCACTTCCACATCATACCGGTTTTCTTTCGGCAATGCAAACGTCCCGCTGCTCTTTCTGTGTCTTCCGTAATATTTCATATAAACGTCGTCTCCGCAGTTTCCTGCCATCTCCCGTCCCGCGTTTGCCATGCCTCTCGCTTCCTCCCACGGCAGTTTCAGCATCAGTTTCACAAACGGTTCCTGACGCGCTTCTTCCGGGATCGCCTTTTTCATCTGCTCAAACGATTCTTCCGTAACGTCTCTTCCGCTGAATGTCAGCGGTCCCGGAAGCGATTTCAGAATTTCTCTTAAAAATCCGATCCGCGCCGGGCTCTCCCCGACCAGTTTTCCGCCTTTACTCCACCAAAGCACTTCTTCCTCGTTCAAATAGGTCTCGCCGTGGGTACAATATCCGCCCTGCATGCATACAGTCCAGAAACGGTGTACCAGCTCAAATCCGGAGATATTTCCCCAATCCCACGGAATATTTCCCTCGTAACAACACTCGTCCACCATCAACGGTTTTTGAAACTTCCGGATCTGTCCGCTTAAAAAATCCAGTTCCGATGTCTGATGACAAATATGTGTTGTGTTCGGATTTGAGAAATCCCACGGGCACACGATCTGATGATTACTCAGAAGATGTCCCCATCCGTCATGGTCATGTAAGAACTGCGCGAAGCACTCCCAATCTTCCATCTCGTAATCCATCAGATCATATTCGTTCGCCAGACTCCACCATACATTCGGAAATGCACCAAGTCTTCTTGTCACATAGTCCAGATAAACAAGCGCTTCTTCTCTGGACAATTTGGAAAATCCCCAGTTGTCATAAGGGTGGAATAAGATCAGATCACACTGGATCCCCATTTCATCCAACTTTCGGATATGGGATTCCAAGCGATCCCAAAACGCCATACACGGCTTATGAACATCCCATTTTCCCTCTGTTTTTTCAAATGCATAATAAGGGGGTTCATTGTGATTATAGTCGTAATGTTTCGGGAACACACACATCCGGATCTTATTAAACGGTGCTTCTGCCAATGTTTCAAATGTCTCTGCCACCCGTTCATCCTCCTGATGGGAAAACGCATATACCGTTGTTCCAAACGGATAAAACCACGTTCCGTCCGCATAGCGGAAATGTGTTTCATACGGGCGCACCATACCATGCCGATTTTTTTCCGTCGGTTTACACTCAATACACGCCTCCTCCGAGACCGCTCCGGCAACTCCCTCGATCTGATAGGTGTAGCTTCCGGCTTCTTCCGGATAAAATCTCACAATATAAGTGCCCTCTCCGGCATAAAAACCACGCACGATCTGCTCTGTTCCGTTATGGAAAAACCTGCCCTTTACATCCACTTCCACTTGAGAACCTTTTGGCTCTTCTCCTTGGATCTTCACTTCAAATATTTCATACTGCCGCATTTTCACGTCGCTCCTTTTCCTCTTTATGTGAACTATTATAACAGCGGAACTATATTTGCGTTATACGGAAAATCGTCTTTTTGTGTTCAATTTAGCGTCAGTGTACAAGGGGAAATACGTCTCAAGCCGCAAGTATTTCTCCTTTGCACATCGACGCTTTCCTGTTTTCACATTCATCCCGCCAACGTTGCTTTCCAATCTTCAAAATATTGCTCCCACTCATTATATGTCGCCCCCGGATGTGTCTCCCAAAACTCTTTTTTCACTGCACTCACATAATTTTCCGAAACAAGCAGTTTCTGATAAACATCTCGTTCATAATCCCAATAGTCCTCTTCATTTTTAAAAGCAGAAATAATCAGTTCCATCTGACGTCTGGAATTTTCATTCAGTTCCGGATCATAATAAGAAGCTCTCAATTCCTTTACTTTCTCCTCTACTTCCCGCTCTGTGACCTGATATCCTTCTTCCAGCGCTTTTTGATAAATAGCATTGGATACCTTAACATAATCCTTCGCTATTTCTTCTGCTTCTTTCGCTTCGTATCCCTGCAGCTCATAAAATTTTATCGTTTGCTCCAATTGTTTTTCAAAATTTTCCTCCTGATTTTTAGAATTCCCACTATAATATTGCTTACTTAAAAATTGCCCCCACGCTGTTACAGAATCTTCCCAATCTGCGGGAATCGTCTCTTCCGGATGGAAATTCTGTCTTCCGATTCTTCCGGCGGCTTCTTTATAACTCTCTTTCGCCTCACCTGACTGGTCTGCACTTCGCATCATGCCATACAGCACTCCTCCGACCACCAGAAAAACAAGTACAACTGCCGGAACCATAATTTTCTTTTTCATCTCCCATACCCCTTTCCATACTTTCGACGTTCAAACACATTTCTTCAAAACTAATGTATCGTATTTCCGTACAGATTCCTATGCTTTTTTCATATTTTTCATATTTCTTACCGTTTAAAGCATTTTTGTTGCATGGAACGTAATTTCCTATGCAATAAGAAAGAGGCACCGTCCCACACATGTAGGACAATGCCAATTCACTTTCACCCTTTTCGATTGTATTTCAGCCATGTATCTGCCAAAACCGGCCAGACCGCAACCTCTTCAGACGGCTCTCCGATCCTCTTTTTCTCTTCTGAGCATTCTTCTTTTTTACGCATTCCAAATTCTTTTTTTATCCGCGCCACTGCTTCTTCCGGAAGCGGAAGCACTCCCTCTTCCGCAGCTTTCACCTGACATTCGATCTGCTCGACCGTATACTGTCCGCCAAAATTGCCACTCGCCCATTCTTCATTCGCCAGAGACAATCCGTGCTTTCCTTTTGAAAAAACATGATGTGCATACGACACGCCGTTTGCCCTGCATGCCTCCGCAAATAAATAACTGTTTTCCACCGGAACGGTCTCGTCTGTCGCCGTCTGCCACAAGAAGCAAGGCGGCGTATCCGGCGTCACATGTTTTTCCAGCGACATATAAGACAATTGTTCTTCCGACGCGTCTTTCCCGAACAACGATTCAAAAGAGCCGCGATGCGCCTTTTCTCCGGAAGTGATCACCGGATAACTCAAGATCGCCGCATCCGGTCTGTTGGAAATATCGGAATACTTCGGATTTTCGTCTTTCACATCTTCATAGTGCACGCAGACACTTCCGCATAAATGCCCTCCCGCTGAAAAGCCACAGATCGTCAGTTCATTTTCTTTTACATGAAATGCCCCGGCGTTCGCCCGGATATAGCGGATCGCCCGGGATAAATCTTTCATCGGCTGATCCAGAAGCGGCGCGATACCGAACAAATTGGTTGTGTAGGTACAGACAAATGTATTATACCCCTTTTTATAGAACTCCAACGCCACGATCTCTCCCTCCGTAGGAGATACCACACAGTATCCCCCACCCGGGACAACTAAAATACATGGTCTTTTTTCCGTATCTTCATGAAGATAACCGACAAGATTGGGAATGAATCCAAACGCCACCGGGTAATCATACTCCCCTGTCTCCCAAAGATCATATCGTTCTGAAATCATTGTTTTCCTCCTCAATATTTTCCATTTTATCCATCCTATCACATATTATTTTCTTTCTACATAATCTGAACAAATTTTCCATTCCGATATTCCAAAGGCAAAAATACCGGATGCTCTTTCTTAAAAATATTCGGAGAATGAAGTACCAGATAATATATTCCATCTTTCCCTCTGAATATCATCCCGTGCCCTCCGTCGCAACCGTAAAGCACGTCTTTATCAATAGCCCATTTCCCCTGAATATCATTTGTATCCGAATGCGCCATCGCTTCCACATATCCACTTTTTGCATTCGTAGACCACAACATGTGAAGCTTTTCATCCTCTGTACGAATCAGAAACGGTCCATCCGTAACATAATTTCGAAACATATATTTTTTCACAAATGGTTTCGCTTCCGACGCATGAAATAACACAAACGGCTTTCCTACACTTTTTCTCAAGTCCGGTGATAATTCAATTCCACATATTGTTCCATCATGTATTTCTTTCCATTCATGACAAAATATCATATAAAATTTTTTATCTTTTGAAATATATAGTGTTCCATCCAAGCATCTCCATTCCTTTGGTGTTACATATCCATCTGACCACATGCGAAATGCTCCCAGTGGACTTTCAGCAATTAAGATTGCTGTCCCCAACCCTTTATATTGATCGGCAAATGTTGCAAACATATAAAATTTACCGTCAATAGCATATACTTCCGGTGCCCAATAAGACTTATTACTCCAAAAATTCTTCGGGCGGTGAAATACCTCATATGGTTCAGACCAGTTTTCTAAATCACTGCTTACATATACATCAAATCCATAGGCCTCTCCTACAAATGCTGTTTCACTTCGTGTTCCATACATATAATATTTTCCATCATACAGCAAAACATATGGATCTCTGATATTAATCTCATTACATTTCATTTTCATAATCCTTTCTCGATGTTCCATTTGTTCGGTCATTTTCATTCAGCGCTTTCACAACCGTTTCATACAGAGGTCTGGCTTCCGGCGCGGCTCCGATCAGTTCCGCAAGCGTCATCTGATGTGCCATGGCAAGCATCGGATTGTCCGCCATGCCCGGTACCATCTGATTAAACATCTCGACCGCCAGCGGCTGTGCCAGAATTTCTCCCATCGTACTGTCCATGCTAAACCGTTCATATGCCAGATTCGTTACCGTCTCATATTCGTATTCATATACTCCGGATCCGACGGTGAGCACCTCTTCTTTTTCCGGCAAATGGATCTCCGCCGTTGTATTGACCGGTACTTTTACATAGCCGCAGATTTTTCCGTCCTTGCAGCTCCATTTGCTTTCAATTTGCCCGTAGACCGATTCAAACGTTACACCTGCTTCTTCTATTCCTTTCACAAACTTCGGCTGCACTTTGAATTTTTTATAGCCCGGTTTCAATTGGCTCACTCCCGCCACTTTGCGGTACATCCAGTCTCCTATCGAACCATAAGCGTAATGATTCAGCGAATTCATTCCCGATACGTCAAAACTTCCGTCCGGCATGATCGAATTCCACCGCTCCCAGACCGTTGTCGCCCCCATATTGACCGCATAGAGCCATGACGGGTAATCCTCTTTCATAAAGACCGTAGCCGCCAGCTCATGCTCGCCATTTTCGGATAGTGTATGACACAGATACGGAGTTCCGACAAATCCGGTCGCAAGATGGTTTTTGTGATTTTCAATATTTGTTTTTAATGTCTGCAAGATACGTTCCCTGTCTTTTTCTCTTGCCAGATTGAAATACAGAGACAAGATCGCGCCCGTTTGTGTCTCGCTGACGATCCGCCCGGTACTCGTATAATATTCCTGACGGAATGCTTCCAATGTCGTATCATATAGTTTCTGATATTTTTCCGCTTCTTCCGCAAATCCGAGCACTTCCGCAGTCTGTCTTACCAGATCTGTCACATACAGATAATAAGCGTTTGCAATCATATATTTATCGGTCGCTCCGGTCCGGTCTGCGCTCTCTTCCTTATCCAGCGCCAGCCAGTCCCCATACTGGAATCCCGTCTGCCAAAGTCCGTTTGCTCCACACTGGCTCTTAATATAATCTACCCATTCATGCATACATTTCCAGTTTTCTTCCAAGATGCCTTTGTCCCCGTACGTCTGATACACAACCCACGGCACGATGACTGCCACATCGCTCCATGCGGAAGAACTGTACGACCCCAAAATATCCGGCACAACATGCGGCACACCTTTTTCAAGAGAAGATTCCGCCGCCACATCCCGCATCCATTTCCGGAAGAACAACGCAGTATTCCGGTTAAAGGACGCCGTCCACGAAAAAATCTGCGCATCCCCTGTCCAGCCGAGACGTTCGTCCCGCTGTGGACAATCCGTCGGAATATCAAGGAAATTACTTCTCTGTCCCCATGCGATATTACTTTGTAATTGATTGACCTTTTGATTGGAACACTGAAAATCCCCCGACTTTTCCATATCCGAATGCATCACGCAGGCGGTAAACTGATCGAGACGCATATCGTCCATTCCCTCAACACAAATATAGCGGAAGCCGTGGAACGTAAAATGTGGCAAAAATACCTGTTCCTCTCCATTACAAATATATGTATCCTCGGATTTTGCCTGACGAAGTGTATCGGGATAAAAATTCCCGTCCTTGTCCAGAACTTCGGCATGACGGATCACGATCTTCTGCCCTTTTTGTCCATGCACTTTCACTTCCGCAAGTCCGGTCAGATTCTGTCCGAAATCGACCAGCTTTTCTCCTTTTGGCGTCACGATCAACTTCTTTGCCGGAACCCGTTCCGTAATACGGACCGGTTCATTTTCCTGGGCTGTCAGAGTGCTTTTGTCAAATTCCATCACCGAAACCGCCCCGGTTCTGATACCGCTCTGTTCGCGATCCTGTGCTTCGCCTGCCGTCGTATCGATCGTTTCTCCCATGTAAATCTCACTGTAACGAACCTCTCCCGTCCGAACGTTCCAGCTTTCATCCGTGCTGATCACCTCTCTTGTGCCGTCCTCATATTCCAGATGGATTTCCGCAAATGCACCGACTCTGTCTCCATACTGGTTTGGCTGACAGTAAAATCCGAGAATTCCCTTATACCAGCCGTTTCCGACCATAATCCCGATCTCATTTTCTTCTCGGAGCATTTCCGTGATATCATAAACCTGATACTGCAGACGATGATGATAACTTGTCCATCCCGGCGTCATCCGATCCTCTCCGATGCGTTCTCCGTTCAGATATGCTTCATAGACACCTCTGGCAGTGGTGTAAATTCTTGCTTTTTTTACATTTCCTTTTGCTGCAAATGTCCTGAAAAAGATCGGACACGCCGTCTCTTCTTCCGGAAAATCATGTGTGATCATTTTTGCCTGAAATGTCTCCGGCAGCAAAATCCCTGTCTCAAAATACATTTCGCCTACCGCTGTATTGCCATGATTGTCGGTTGCTTCCACAGATACTTGATAAAGAGTCTCGTCCCGCAGTTCTTCTCCCGCATACGGAATCAGAACAGACTCCTCACTCTCCGCTTTCGTTTCCCAGACGATCTTTTCATCCGCAGTTACTACAATATGGTACAACTGTTGTATCGTGTCTCTTTCCCCGGATTCTAATTTCCACGAAAAACGCGGATGTTTCTCTGTGATCCCGATCGGATTCACTCTGTATTCTGTTCGCATATCATAAAGTTTCATATCATCGTTTCCTCCTTAATTTCATAGATTGATATTTTTCTGATATTATTGTTATTTTACTTTTAACATCTTCGTTTTTATTGCAGATTTGTTCGATTTCTTATATAATTTACCGGTAACATCAAATATACCATTGCTTCGTGCAGCTTTTCATTGATTCCATGGGGTGAAGAAATATGATTCCATTGCAAGATATAAAAGATTTTTGCCAGTTAAACTATCTGGATTCCGGTATTCCTGTTTATATTTACCGGAACAATACCTTATTGCAGGCATTTCCCGAGCAGTCCGCCTGCACATATCCGCCGAAACATTACATCGAAGAATTTATAGAGATGACCGACAATATCGCGCATCTCTCAACTCCATACGGCGCTTATTTTGTTGCCGTAAAGCCGAACGACGATCCTGATCTGCGCATCGTTTTGGGACCCGCAAACTATATTCCGTTTACCGACGCCGATTTTCATACGATGTATGCAGACTATGTCGTTGTACAGGAAAAACGCGCGGAATTTAAAACTTTTTTCCAGCGCATCCCGCCGATCGCTTTAAACGGGCTGCTATCAAAGGCTGCAGTCCTGAACTATTTTCTGAACCATGAGATGCGCACTCATTTTGCCCCGCCGGATTTCCAAAATACTTCCGTCTCCACGGAACAGGCTGAAAAACATACCGAATCTTTCTATCAGCAGAAAGAAGATTTCAAACATAATAACTCGTTTGAGATCGAATCGATGATCCTGCATCTTGTTGAATCCGGAGATATAGACGGTCTGAAAAATCTGAAACTGCAATCCTCCGTGATCCATTCCGGGACCATTGCGCCAAACCAGCTCCGGCAAACAAAAAATATACATATCATCATGACCGCACTGGCAACACGCCGCGCAATTTCCAGCGGTGTAGACGCAGACGAAGCGTTCCAGATGTCCGATTTGTACATTCAGACTTCCGAAAACTTAAATGATCCTTCGGCTGTCCAGAATCTGAATTTCCAGATGCTTCTGGCTTTTGCACAAAAAGTAAAAGACAAACTAATCCCAAAAACTTCCGACGAAGCGCTTCAGCGGGCGATCCAATATGTTCTTCAGAACATCAACTGCCCGATCACTGCCGCCGAGGTCGCGGATCATGTCGGTTTCAGCCGTTCTTATTTTTCAACTTATTTCAAGGAACAGCTTGGTTTCACACTCAGCGCATTTATCCTGCGCTGTAAACTGGAAGAGGGAAAACATCTGCTGCAGTTCACAGATAAACCGCTCAGCGTGATCAGTAATTACCTCTGTTTCTCCAGTCAGAGTCATTTTCAGACGGCGTTTAAAAAGCAGTATAAGATCACGCCGCTCCAATTCCGCAAACAGCCGGAACTTTACGGACGGGGTCTGCTGGAAAACGAGCGGTAATCTTCCAAACCGTGATTTTCCGAAACCTTGAGCATTTTGAAAAAAGCCGATGTGTTGCCATGACTGATAACACATCGGCTTTTTCATTTGTAAATAACCGTTTTACTGCTCTTCCGTTTTCTTATTCGCTCTTCTCGCCTGCAGATCCGCCATGATTTCCGGATATTTTTTCTCAAGATCATACATTTTCAGAAGAATGATCAGTCCGATAAACAATGCCAGCGGAATGTAGATGGAGAATGCAAAGATTGCCGTATCCACCGCTTTCGGCTGTACTTCCAGCATTGCATTATATCCTGCCGCTCCCAAAAGCCATCCGATCAAAGAACCGCCGATACCGCCGGAAATCTTACCGCCAAAGGAACTTGCGCTGTTTGTCATACCTACAAGACGTTTTCCGAATTTCCACTCATTATACTCGACACAGTTGTTTACCATAGCTCCAAACAGACACATCATCGGAATCGTTGCAAATGTCGTACATGCGCCTCCCAAAATACAGCTGATAATGCTGTATGGAGTAAACGCTCTGACAACGCACGCTGCCGCACCGAGAACCGCACATCCCAGCGTTGTTTTTGTCATTCCGAATTTACTTGCTAACGGTCCGACCAGAATGAATCCGAGGAATGTCGGGATCAGTCCGACTGCTCCGAGCAGTGCCACAAGATTGTCATTTCCCAGAATATATTTTGCATAATAAGTACCGCCTGATCCTCCCAACGCATAAGACACACTCATCAACATATTGGCAACCAGCATCAGTACCCAGTATTTGTTCTTAAACAAGAGTTTCAAGCCCTCTGCAAAAGAAACATCGTCTTCTTTCTCTGCTTCTGCTTTTTCACCACCGGTTTCTGCCGCCTGCACTGTGACATTTTCTTTTGTAACCTTATATAATACAAGCAGAGATACGAATGAAATAACTGCCAGGATCACAGCCAGCTTGATCCATGCCGCCTGATCTCCGCCCAGCATATTTGTCACCGGAACGAGCAGGATCGCGATAAACATTCCGGCAATGTAACCGAATGCCGCACGGAACGTTCCTATCTTGCCGCGTTCTTCCGAACTTGCGGTACGCACTGCCATCAGTGCTCCGTAAGGAATTGCAATTGCTGTGTAAACGACTGCCGAAAGCAGGATATTTGTTATAAGTACATACCCCATCTGAAATCCGGATCCGGCATTTTTCGGAACCGTGAACATCATTACGATCATGACCAGAGTCGGGATAGCCATTCTTAAAAACCACGGACGGCATTTTCCTTTCGGTGAATGTCCCGCATCCATGATTTTACCCATGATCAAATCCGTCACCGCATCAAACAACTTTGCAATTAACAGCATCGTTCCGATCATTCCTGCTGCCAGTCCTACCTTTTCCGTGTAGAAATAGGTCAGCTGTCCGACAAGTCCGCTCATAATGTTCAGCGGGATCTGTCCGAGTCCGTCGCCGAAATAATCGATCTTGCGCATACTTTTCTGTACGCCCATCCGGTCAACACCGAGTTCTTTTTTCTTTCCCATGTTACATTTCCTCTCTTCCTCTTTTTATTGGTTCACTGCCGCGAGAATCTGTTCTAACGCTTCTCTTGTCATTCCCGGCACAAAGCTTAACAACTGCCGCAGCGGCATATCGTTCATCATTGCCGCCATCATCTCTGCGTTCACTGCGCCGGACGGATCTTCCTGATTCGCCTCTGCCATCTCCTTTGCCTGCTGATTTCCGCTCATCATCTGTCCGAAAACAGCTCCGGCTTTTTCATCCCGCATCAGTTCGCCCATACATGTATTCAACGTATAAATTTTCTTGATCTTTTTTGTCCCCTCTACCTGAACCGATTCCGAAAGCAGTACTTCCTCTGCATTCTTGCCGACTTGGATCTCATAGTCGCCGCTTTCCACAAACCAGTCGTGCAGCTCGGTATTCCAATAAGCGAACGCTCTTGCATCCAGTTCAAAAACAACCGTCTTCTTTTCTCCCGGTGCAAGTTCGATCTTGTCAAACGCCCGGAGTTCTTTTACCGGACGTGCAGTCTCGGATTCTCCCGGAGCCACATAAATCTGAACCACTTCTTTTCCTGCGCGGTTTCCGGTATTTTCCACATCGACGGAAACGGTAAGAGCTTCCTGATCCGTCATAGCGCTCTTATCCAGTTTCAGATTGCCGTATGTAAATGTCGTGTAGGAAAGTCCATAACCAAACGGGAACAATACCCCCTGTTTTTTGCTCGTATAATAGCGGTATCCTACAAATACACCCTCGCTGTATACCGCTTCATCCACGCCTTTTCCATAGGTCAGATAACACGGCGTATCTTCCAGACGAAGCGGGAACGTCTCTGCCAGTCTGCCGCTTGGATTTATATTTCCATAGAGAATGTTCACAACTGCTTTTCCGACTGCCTGACCTCCCAGATACGCTTCCACGATTCCTTTTACCCGGTCTTTCCACGGCATAGTCACCGGAGATCCGTTATGCAGCACAACGATCGTATTCTTCTGCACATTACAGATCTTCTCGATCAAAGCGTTCTGACAGTTCGGAAGATTCAAGTGCTTCCGGTCATACCCCTCCGATTCAAAATTATCCGGAAGTCCGGCGAAGATGACGGCAACTTCAGCCTCTTGCGCGATACGGACCGCTTCATTCTGCAATTCTTCATTTACCTCGTCAACGTCGTCTTCAAATCCTCTGGCAAATGTCACCTCAGCGATTTCCCTGACCGCCTCCACCGCAGATTCCACTTTCCAGCTGTTGATGTGGGAACTTCCGCCGCCCTGATACCTCGGTGTCTCAGCATATTTTCCGATAAAGGCAACTTTCTGTTCCTTTGCAAGCGGAAGAATCTCATCCTCGTTCTTTAAAAGAACGATACAGTCGCTCTCCGCCTCCGCCGCCAGTTCATGGTCTTTTTCATACTCAAATACTGCGTCCGGCTGACGGTTTTCCGTAAATTTAAAAATAATATTCAAAATCCGTTCGCATGCCTGATCCACTACGTTTTCATCCAGACTTCCGTCCCGAACCGCTTTCACAATCAACGCGTCGTTGATTCCGCCGGAAGCGGGCATTTCCAGATCCATTCCTGCTTTCAACGCCTCCACACGGTCATTGACCGCGCCCCAGTCAGACATGACATATCCGTCAAATCCCCACTCGCCGCGCAGGATGTCCGTCAGATATTCTCTGCTCTCTCCCACATAGGTTCCGTTGATCCGGTTATAAGAATTCATCACCGTCCAGGGCTTTGCCTGTTTGACCGCGCCCTCAAATGCCGCCAGATAGATTTCCCGAAGCGTCCGTTCGTCCACCTGAGAAGAATTGGTCATCCGCCGTTTTTCCTGATTATTTGCCAGAAAATGCTTCATGCTGACGCCCACATTCTGACTCTGTATACCGTCTGTCAACGCTGCTGCCATCTCGGACGCCACAAGCGGATCTTCCGAATAATATTCAAAGTTACGTCCGCACAATGGAGAACGCTTGATATTCATCGCCGGACCAAGAATCGTACTAATCTCTTTCGCCTGGCATTCCTGTCCGATCGCCTTACCGATCTTTTTTAATAATTGTCTGTCAAAACTGGACGCCGTTGCACATCCGGTCGGAAAGCAGACCGCCTTTATACTCTCATTGATTCCCAAATGGTCTGCCTGCTCATCTTGTGCCCGGAGACCATGTGGTCCGTCTGTCACTTTTACCGACGGGATCCCGAGCCGTTCTACACTTTTCAATTGCCAGAAATCAGCGCCGGAACACATCCCCGCTTTTTCTTCCAGGGTCATCTGAGAAATCAGATTTTGGATATCTTCCTTTTTCATTCCACGTTTCCACTCCTTTTGTCTTCATAAAATCAACTCATTTGATGCATTTATTTTACAAAATGCAAGTTGCTTTGGATTTCATTTTTGTTTTTTATATTATACTTTTGTTCTTTATTTCAAATTTTCCACTTTTTAATTTTTTCTCACTTCCATCCGGCAGCACAAGTACCGCTTCTGTATTCACCGGTACGTTTCCACTGATCGTGATGCCGTCTTTTTCTTTTTTCCAGCGTAACGTGATCTCCCCGTGCACACAATGATACGTTCCCTCTGCCCAGTCCAGCGTAAAGTCATATCCCGGTTCCAGTCGGATCCTGTCATATCCGATTCCCGCATTTTGAATTCCAAGCACTCTTCTGTACAGGAAATCTCCCACACATCCGAATGCATAATGGTTAAAGGAACATCCGTCCACCTGACCGTCCGGACGGATCGCATCCCAGTTTTCCCACATCGTCGTCGCTCCGTGCTCGACTTCGTAGATCCATCCCGGACAGCCGTTCTGCATCAGTACGTTCCATGCCAGCTCCTGGTATCCGTGATCACAAAGTACATCTAAAATGTGTGCCACCGACATGAATCCTGTATCCGGTTTATTTTCATTTTCCATGATCATCTTTGCAAGACGCTCTGCGAATTTCTCTTCCATCTCTTTTGAAACCATATGATGTTTCAATGCCAGAATATAATTTCCCTGCATTTCCTGCTTTAATTTTCCCTCTGCCTCGCAAAGTTCTTCCTGAAATGCTTCTCTTACCCGACACGCATAGTTCTTATATTCTTCTGCTTTTTCCGGTTTCCCAAGGATTTCGGAAATCTCGGAAAGCAGATCCGCATCCGCCGCCAAAAGCGCGGTGTCTACTACATTCATTGTAAGGAAAGAGGATGCCGGTCCATCGGAAAATCCCGCCTCATTCTTCACACTTGGCACCAACCAGTCCCCGAAATGGAATCCGGTATTGATCAGATAATGCTGATTCTGTTTATGGCGGTCTTCCGTTTCTTTCTCTTTGGTCTCCTCCGACATTCCCATGCCAAACGGTAATTGTCCCGGCACTTCATATGCCGCTTTCTGCATCGCTTTCATCCATTTTTCCATCGCGTCATAATTCTCTTCCAACGCTTTTCTATTTCCGTTCAAATGATACAACTGCATCGGCAATGTCAGGATCACGTCTCCCCATCCGAGAGAGCCTGCCATCGTCTGCTGCACATAATTTTTTATCAGTGGAACCGTATTGAGCACATGTCCGGCTTCATTCTGCTCTTTTCGGATGCTTTCCAGCCAGTCTTCAAAAAATACCGTCATCTCCTGATTGTAAAGAGCTGTCGCGCCATACACGACCACATCTCCCGTCCATCCGGCTTTCTCTCTGGTGGGACAGTCTGTCGGCGTTCCGATCGTATTGGAACGCTGACTCCAGTATATATTGTGCTGAAGCTGATTTAATTTTTTATCCGAGCACTGAAAGCTTCCGATCACCGGATTGGCGCTGCTGATCGCTTTCGCGGTGAACTGCTCCGGTTTCCAGTTTTCTCCGCCTGTCACTTTCACATAACGAAATCCGTGGTAAGTAAACTCCGGTTCAAATACTTCCGACTCTCTTCCCGCACTGATATAGACATCTTTCTGCGCCCGGGTCGTATCCGTGAACGCATAGGTAAAGTTTCCGTCTTTATCCAGTGTCTCTCCATGTTCAAAACAGATTTCTTCTCCCACTTTTGCAGATAGTTCAACCCGAATGGTTCCTGCCATATTCTGTCCGAAATCCACAACCGTTTCGCCTTTCGGTGTCGTCAGGATCTCACTCGCCGGAATTTCCGCATAAACTTCGATCTCCGGTGCATTCTGCGCCGTTAAAACCGCAAAATCATACAGATCCTTTTTTGCTGTCTTTACCTTTTCCCAATTTTTCGCTTCATAAGAAATTTCCGACGGATCTCCGTCATCTTTTCGTGCATCCACACATTCTCCCAAGAATAAATCCGCATACCGGATCGGTCCGTCAAAAGAATATGTAAATGCTTCATCTGAGCAGAGCTGCGTCCTTGTTCCGTCCGTATTCCGGATTTCCATCTGCATCAGCATTCCCGGTACTTCTCCATATTCACAGCCCTTACCAAGCGCGATCTTTCCTTTATACCAACCGTCCGCCACGGTAACGGAAAGCGCATTCTTTCCCGCATTCAGAAAATCTGTAATATCATATGCCTGGTATTTCAGACGTTTGTCATAAGTGGTGAATCCCGGCATCAGTAAAGTTCGCGGCACTTTTTGTCCGTTGACCGACAAGCTGTAAATTCCATGCGCCGTCAGAAAGACTTTTGCATATTCCGGCTTTTCTTCCAACTCAAATATCCTGCGGAAACGTACCGGCGGATCGTAAGGTTCTGTCGGCAGTGTATCCCAGATGTCGCCATCCATATAATATTTCGGCTGCTCTCCCCGCATCATCGCCATCAGACACTCATTCCAGATTTCCTGCGCTTTCGGAAGCGGATTCTCCGGAAGCTGCGGAAGCGGATCCGGCTCGATCCAATATGCTTTCCAATCACTCGTTTGAAAATAAGCCGTTTCAAATCTCTGCATTCCGCTTGTTGCAGTATTTCCGTGATTGTCCCATACTTGAATTTGATAAATGTAACGTTCCGCTGATTTCAGTACTGTACCCTCGTATACAATATCATATGTATGACGGTGCTCAATACGTCCGCTGTCCCAGATCAATTGGTTCTCAGACGTCCATACTTGGATCTGATATGCAGTTTGTATCGTATCCTTTTCATCCGATTCCAATTTCCATGAAAATCTCGGATGCGGTGTCGCGATCGCCAACGGACGCGCTTGATGCTCACAGGTTATATCTGTAATTCTCAACATGATAAACTCTCCTTTTCCTCTCACCGTTCCAGAGTCGGCGTGCAAAAGCAATATGGCAGATGCACACGAACACTGTGAATTATTTTTCTTAAAATATAACAGGATTTCGAGCGGAAATATTATAGATTTGTTCTTTTTATTTTAGATAGCTTCGATGTATAAGGGAAAAAACGGTCTCTTGTACATCGAAGCTATATTTTCTTCTGCAAAACAATACGGGAATGACTCCTTTCGAGTCACTCCCGCATCGCTTATGTGAGTTTTTCGTTGACGTCACATCCCGAAAATCCGGCATAAAAGATCTGTGATTTCTTCCGCCGGCTCCTCGCAGCCTCCTCTGATCCACTGTCTGACAACCGATTCTAACCCGGTATGAAAAAATTTCTGATGATAAAAAACTTCTTTTTCATTTTTCAATTGAAATATTTTTTGATAGGTATTCATCATTCGGGAATCCATCTCAAACTCAAACGTACTTTCATGTCGCTCTTGTTTTTCGATCATTTCCAGGTGACGTTTAATGATTTTCCTGTTCCTGTAATAAAAATCGATCTGCTTTCGCATTCCCTCCCGAAAGCTCCAATTTCCGTCCTCATTAAAAAATCCTTGCAAAAAAAGCATAAATTTCGTTTTCATTGCCTGTTCCTGCAGATCGTAAATATCTAAAAAATGTCCGTAAAATGTCGTTCTGTGAATATTCGCTTCCCTGCATATATCAGCAACTGTTATTTTATGACCTCCTGTGCGATTTACCAAATTCCAGTAAGCCTGTTGTATCCTTTTCTCGGTATCTCTGTATCGCTGATTATTTTCCACGTTCATTATTTCTACATCTCCCTTGTTTTTGTCGGTTGTCACCATGATGTTTATTAATTATACTGGATATATAATAAATCTACACATCAATTATTTCAAGGAGAAAGATCATGAGTCGAACTGAAGAAGTCTTAAAACACGGATCATTTGGAAAGCTATTGCTGAATTTATCGCTGCCCTCTGTCCTGATCATTATTATCATGCTCATTTACAATATTGCGGACACTTACTTTATCGGTCAAACCGGAAATCCAAAGATGATCTCAGCCATTTCTTTGAGCATGCCGGTTTTTACTATATTATCCGGAATCGGAACTCTGTTTGGCAACGGAGGAACAACCTCTATTTCCATTGCGCTTGGCGAGGGCAATCGGGAGAAAGTGCAGAAGATCACCACGTTTTGTTTTTTTGGCTCTGTTACAGTCGGATGCCTTTTTTTCCTGATGATCTTTGCGTTTACGCAGCCGCTGGCGCTTTTGTTGGGTGCAGACGAGACAACACTTTCCTATACGATCACATACTTGAAAACATTTTCTTTTGCCTGCCCGCTTGTTTTGTTTTCCACCGCCTTTGGAAGTCTCCTGCGCGCTGACGGCGACGGGCGGACCGCGCTGCTCCCCAATATGACCGGTACGATTTCAAATATCCTACTGGACGCATTGTTTATCCTCGTTTTTCATTGGGATGTATTTGGCGCCGCCTTTGCCACCGTACTTGGAAATCTGTTCTCCTGTGTGCTTTTGGTTTTTCTTATATTTAAAAAGAAAACACACCTCATTCCAAAGGCAAAACAGTTTACCTTTGCTGCTGAAATCAGTATTCCGGTTCTGACACTGGGACTTCCTATGGCGCTCTCTACCGTGATCGGAAGCATTTCCAACACGCTCCAAAACCGGATGCTTATTTCCTACGATGCAAATGTTCTGGCTGCTCAAAGTGTTGCCGGTAAGATCAGTATGATCATCACGATGATGATCCTTGGCTTTTGTATGGGAATGCAGCCGGCAATCTCCTATAATTTCGGAAGTAAAAATTATAAGCGAATGTATCAGGTAATGAAACAGACCGGGATTTTTACCATTGTGCTTGGTATCGTTCTTACGGTTCTTACCTTTTTCAATAAAGATACACTGATCACCGCTTTTATTGACAACCGGGAGATCATCTCCATGGGGAGAATTTTCGTCATTGCCGCAGTGATCGTCGGACCGGTATACGGGATCTACCAGTTATCCCAGACCTTTATGCAGGCAACCGGAAAAGTCAGCTATGCCATCTTTGCCTCTACGTTAGATAAATTTCTCGTATATATACCTGTACTTTTTATCATGGATCACAAATTCGGTGTCTACGGAATTGCCTTTGCCCATGCGGTTACGATGATATTTACGCTGATCATCACTTTATCGCTGGCGCTGAGATGGAGCAGGCATATTAAAGTGACAGCTGAACAAAGTTGTAATAAATCCAAATAACAAGAAGCAGCATATACGAGTCCATTTCATTTTTCCTCGCACACGCTGCTTCTTGTTTCATCTCTCTCTTTTCTATTCTTTATTATAACTTCCAAGGAACTCCAGACTTTCTTTGGGATGTCTTTCCTGTGTTGTACGGTCAACGGCACACAGACCAAACGTCATCTGGTATCCTTTCTGCCATTCAAAGTTATCCATCAATGACCAATGGCAATATCCGATCACCGGAATTCCGTCGTTGATACAATTTTTTACCCCATCCATTACTGCCTTGATGAATTCGATGCGTTGTACATCATCACTTGTCGCAATTCCATTTTCCGTGATCATAATCGGCATTCCAGGAAGTTCACTGTTTACCTTTCGAATCACATGTTCCAAAGCCTCCGGATATACCTCATAATCCATCTGCGTCAGCAAAGCTTCCTCCGGCACTGCCTGAATCCCATCCGGTCCATATACCGATCTCGTATAGTTCTGAAGACCAAAGAAGTCATCTTCCTGAATATACGGAATATAATGTGAAAATTCTTCTTCCCACTCCGCTTTTGCTTTTTCTTCTCCTCCGTCAACCCACTGAATATCATGAACGGACAGCGTGATTCCAACCTTGATCTCCGGTCGGACAGATTTAATCACGGCTTTTGCAGCCTGATGCGCCTTACAGACAATCATATCGCCTTGATTCGATGCGCTTGAGACGAATGTATGTGGCTGAGGTGTACCGAATATTTTCGCATTTTCCATGGCGCCAAGTTTCATTCTTTCCATCGGATCACTGAGATTGATTCCAACCTGCACCTGTCCTTCCAGCTTTTCTTCCTTTGCAGTATCCTGCTGTGATTCGTTATTTTTCACTGCTTTCGCCTGCATCATCTTCATAAACCGCTCTGAAATCGCTCGAATCTGCAGACGCATATTTGCTTCGTTGATCGTACAAATATAACGAAGTTCTGCCCCCAGCTTTTCTGCAATATATTTCGCATAGATTGCAAAACGCTCTACTACCATCTCGTCATCCCATCCGCCGTCGCAGATCAGCCATTTCGGAGAGGTGAAATGGTGCAGTGTCACGATTGGTTCTACATGATATTCCCGGCAGCAGGCAATCACTTTTCTGTAATGTTCCACCTCTGCTTCGTCAAAATGATCTTTTTTCGGTTCAATCCTTGCCCACTCAATAGAAAAACGGTATGCATTCAATCCTGCATCTGCAAGCATCTGAATGTCTTCCTCGTATCTGTTATAGTGGTCTACCGCATCCAGTGACGGCTCCACAAAGCTAGAATATTCCATCTGCTCCATTGCCCAGTAATCACTATGTATATTATTTCCCTCTACCTGATGTGCCGCTGTTGATGCGCCAATATAAAAATCTTTTCCAAATGCTGTCATATGCTCCTCCTTTTATTCCACAATCAAATAGATGCCAATTACCCCTAAGCTTCCCCATTACTATTGTATCACCCAATATACCTTTCCGGTGATTCCGCTTCCACATGCAGGAGGTTGTACCCCACGCCATACGGAACGGATGTCATCTTTCACCAATTCATAACAATATCTCTCTAAAGTTGTTGCTACCTCTATTCTTACATGATTTATCCCATCCTCAAGTACGTCGGAAAAATCATACACAAATGGCGGTACAATCTGTATACCCAACGATTTCTCATTTAGAAAAACTTCCACCGCTTCATATGCATCTTCGATATAAATTCCTCCACGTTGCCCGAATTTTGCATCAAATGTTTCTTCATAACTTACAAATCCAGAAAATTCCGGTTGTTCTTCCGCAAGTCTGTCCGGTATAGCAACTGCTTTCTTATCCTCAAAAAATGGATACCTGATTCCCTCGCAGGTTCCTCTCACCAATTCTTTCCACTCTATCTTTTTGTCAGAATCATCTAATATCCATTTTCCCGTCTTTAGATCGATTAACGGTTTACTTACTTCCTCTGCCTGATCTGCAACAATAATATAGCTGTGAAGCGGGAGCATCGTCAGTTGAACGCCCCCCGCCTTTATCTCAAGCGGATAAACTTTATTGAGATATGCATCATAGAGATATCCCTCTTCGATTGGCTTCCCTTGATCTTTCAAATATATCGTTCCCGTATATGCTTCTTTTCCCTCATTTACCAGATAAAAAATATTGACCTTTCCATCATAGTGTAGTGCCCTGATATACGTTTCCGCCGGTTCAATTGATATTTCTTTATTGATTCTTTGTTCAACCGCTGATACAAGTTCTTCCAACGCTACAACTTCAATGCCTTTGGTTCTTTCAATCAAAGCCTTTTCGGTCTGTTCATCTTCTTCATCACAGATTCCTGTCGGCAGAGAAGCGACTGCAAAAACATGCATTCCTTTTTTCAGCATTTCGTTCACCGCAATTGCAGTATCTCTTGTAATAAATTCCACTTCTGGCAGTATAAACACTTCGTAAGTTTGCTGATTGACCTGTAAAGTATCTGCAATCTTTGTTTGATAAAATGCTCTATTCCGGAACACATCTGCCGGGATTGTATCTGCGACAATCTGGGCATCCAAAAGACATCGAATTGCTTTCTGGGTCAAAGTGCTTTTTCCACTCCACTCTGACTCCCCATGATACAAGACAGCCGCCTGACTGCACCGTCTTCCTCCGCTGATCAGCGTTGAAACTCGATTCATATATGCCATAATTTCACCAAATGCCCGATATTCCGGGTTATGCCCCTGAGCATAAAAATGCGGCGGGCAATCAATATCCGGAAACGGCGCCGGTGAAAATGCATGAGGGACAAAATGATTAATACCATTTACCATAAAATGATCCGCCAGATATTTCTCTAATCTCGTTCCCTCTGCCCAACCATAATTTCCAAATATCTCGCACATAGAGTTTCCTGCTTTTCCCGGCTCAATTGCCGCCGCGGATGCCGCCAGATTCGCCAGCTGATAGTGATAAAATTCTCCGTCCCTTATTGCCCCCATCACACCGGTAACTGGCTCGTTCTCTCCTTGTGGAAGTACCTGACCACCAATATCATCAATACCTGCCATATCCTGTCCCTGAAGTCCGCGGAAATAATGTCCCAGACTGGAACCAGTACGTGCATGTGCGTTGGAGTCCTCTATCATATGTCCAATATAGCGAACCCCTCTCTCTCGACACCAATTTCCCAACTGATAAGAAAAACTGTCTCTGACCAGTCTGGTAACAGCGTCCATATATGTATAACGCACAAAAGCGGTTTCATTTTTGTCCTGTCCATTCTCCCAAAGTAAATATAAACGGTTTGCCCAGTTTTTGCCGAGAGTCTTTTCTAATTCTGCCGGTAAATTTTCAGAAAACGGAAGATCCTGATCTGTTCCAAGAAGATTATCATAAAAATACAAATGACCATTTCCCAGTTCCGGTTCATCTGAGAAAAATCCCTCAATTGTTTTTCCAAAATCCTCCTTATAATGTGCATAATGCTTCTCGTAGACTGCATCGATCAGGATTCTACAGCTATCCGGATTCAACATATTGATGAAATCTCTATGAGGTCCCATATTCCGAGAAAGTCCGATGACATATATCTTAACTTTTCCCTCCGGTTTCTCCAGTACAGCTTCATTGTCTGTTACTGTTCCATACACCACTTCTTTGGTTTCTTCTGAAACTGCCGTAACTGCAATTGCATGGTCATCTTCATAATGCGGTGAATCTTTCAATAGCATTGGAAGTACATACTGCTCCATCTGTCCGGAAAATTTATACTCTCCCGGTATCATTCCTGTAAGATCGATTCGCTTCTCTCCTGCCGGACCATCCACTTCCATCGTCACCTTACATATGCTTTGTCTGTGAAGCTCAATCGGTGCATTCTTCACTTCACCGTTTGCTAAGCCGGTAGGAAAATGGGAATCATCCAGAATCCACACTTTCATGCCGCGTTTCCTTGCTTCATCCAGAATCACATCCATATCCTCCCACCACTTGGGACCGCAAAAATCCGGATGTGGTCTGCTTTCCACACAAACCGCCTTACAATTTGCCTCATCCATCACTTTCATATATTCCCGTAGTGTAGCTTCGTCTTCGCCATGCTGCCAGAAAAATGGCATAATATGATTTTCAAATTCTCCTGCCAGAAGTCTTTTTAACACATCTTTCATGCCTTTCCTCTAATCCTCCTGATTCTATCATATCTATTTACTTCTTTATCCGATTCAATGCCGCATTCAATTGTTTTGCAGCATCACTTTCCAGATCGATCCCTGCCTGCCCCAGAAGTTTCTTCAATGGCTGTCTTGCGACGATCGCCTGCATCTCTTTTGAGATTTTTACCCCCTCTCCCATTCCTCCTGCCGTTTTTGCGGTCATTGCTGCCATCATCTGATCCAGCAATGCTTTTCCTTTTGGATTCGCGGAAATCTCTCCCATGGTAGAATTCAGCGAAAAATATCCTTCTTCCTCTGTGATTTCTGTTTCATCAAACCAGTTCCGTACTTTATCCGCACTGATAAAATATTCCGGATTCGGATCCGACACTTTGACCACTTCTATTGTATCGAAAATCTCCGTATGTTCGACGCCGTCAATTACTGCAGATGCATAAATTTTATGTGTTCCGCTGATCGGAACCGAAAACTTAAATACATGATTTTCCGAAGCAACTGTACCAAATTCTTTATCGTCCACATATAATTTTACTTCCGGCACATTTGCGTACACCTTGATTTCCGTTGTCTCTTCGATCCTGTCATGATATCTCCGACCGCAAATGTGTACAAACAAATCCTCTGACCACCATGCTTTATAGATATAGTAAGCATCTTTTTTCACTTTTCTGTCAAATGTGATCAGTCCCTTATGATTCTTGCCCGGATCTCCCGCTTCGTCTCTTCCTGCCGCCGCAAACTCAAACATATTCCACACATAGGATCCCCAGATATATGGTCTCTTTGCCAGCATCTCCAGCATATGTTCATGATATACCGCCTGATAACTTTCTGTATAATCTCCTTTTTCCGGCTTCGGCGACTGTAGTTTGATCGTCGAGTCTGCTCCATACTCCGTAAGCCCGATCACGACGTCCGGATGTTCTTCGTGGAACTTATCAAACCATGCGTCATTATCTTCCACCTCGCCTACATACCATCCGTAATATAAATTGTAGCCTCGGATATCCGGTAACGTTACAAGCGGAGAATCTGTTTCCAGCATAAACAGATTTGCCATCGCCGATACTCTGGACGGATCCATCTCGTGAATGATATCATTCAAAATCCTATGGTTTTCCAGCAGATCTTCGGTGACTCCCTGCAAAGAAATTTCGTTTGAGATCGCCCAGCATATAATGGACGCATGATTATAGTTCTGTGCGATCAGTTCTTTCATCTGCTGAACCGTATTTTCTCTTCCGTTCGGCATATGCACTGTGATATACGGGATCTCCGCCCATACCACAACGCCTTTCTCATCACAAAGATCATAAAAATACGGATCATGCTGGTAATGCGCCAGTCGGATCGAATTTGCTCCCATGGAAAGGATCAGTTCCATATCCTCTTCATGCATTTCTTTTGTCAACGCATTTCCCACACCAAGGCGATCCTGATGACGGGAAACGCCGTGGAGCGGATAAGATGCTCCATTTAAGAAAAATCCTTTCTCCGGATCAAAACGGTATTCCCGACAGCCGAAACGTGCCGTAACTTCATCACACCTCTCGCCGTTTTTATAAACAACTGCCGCCGCCTGATAAAGATATGGATCTTTCACTCCATTCCATCTGTGCACGTTCTCGATTACAAGGCTTCCTGTGTATTTATCGCCGGATTTTTCCAGTTCTACCTCTCCAATTCCTTTGCCGTCCCGATCACTTACTGTCACAAGAACTTTTTCCGCTGTTCCCGTCACATATGCGTCAAAGACGATTTCCGCTGCCGTTCCGTTCAGTTTTGGCGTTACCAAAAATCCGTTTCCGCCGTAAAAATCAAGATCAAAATGGGTTTCATCGACAAGGAGCATATAGATGTCGCGATAAATCCCTCCATAGAACGTAAAGTCGGCTCTTTGCGGATACACTCTGTCATTCGGTGAGTTGTCAGCATATACAGTCAGTGTGTTTTTCTCTTTTAACTGTTCCGTGATATCGGCTCTGAACGTAGAATATCCGCCGTCATGAACGGCAACGCCTTTACCATTAACCAATACTCTGGCTGATGAATTGACGCCTCGAAACTCTAAATACACTCTCTGACCCGGTTGATATTCCGGTTTTGCAAAATGCTTCTCGTATTTACATTCTCCTCTGTAATAAGCGGAAGTCCCCTGTCCATCCTCCCCATTCCATGTATGCGGAATACTAACATTTTGACACACGCCGTCTTTTTCAAATAACCAATCATCCTGTAACGTGAATATCTTTCTCATATATGTGCTCCTTTCCATTACCGTGCAACAGTCAATTTATTGATTCTGGCATCGATTGTTGTGCCTCGTACACCGACGCTAAAAACAGTATATAAAATCCCCCCTGAATTCTTTAGAATTATTTAGGGGGGATTTAGCACAATTTTGCTCTTTTCTTATTCGTTTTTCATCAGGCTTCGATACTTGCTCGGAGTCATCTGCTGATACTTTTTAAATAGTCTTGAAAAATAATTTTCATCATATATCCCTACAAGCTCGGCAATATTCTGTATAGGAAGATCTGTCACGGCAAGATATTTCAACGATGCTCCCAGACGCTTCCGGTTTACATATTCTGTCAAATTCATCTCGTTCTCTTTTTTAAACTGTTTTGACAAATAACTTGCATTGACAGCATATTTCTCCGCGATCACATTCAATGACAGATCTTCATTCAGATTAAAATCAATATAGTTCATTACATCACGAACCATTTTTGAATGCCCCGCCAGCGAATGATTCTGTACCAGCATACAATACTTTCTTATCATCGCTCTGGAAATTGTTCTGAGATCTCCCCCATTCTTCGCCATTTCGATCTTATTTGCAAAATCTGTGGACAGGTGATCGATATGAGCCGGATGTACGTCCGCATCCTGCACTGCACGACGCATCAATGTATTTAAAACGATCAGCATATTTTGGTCATTACGAAACTTACTTGCCAAACGTGGAGATAATCTGTAATTGGAAAATATCTTTTCAATCTCCAATACTCTCTCCAAATTTCCGGAACGGATCGCCTCCATAAAACGCTCCTCGATTTTATACCTGCTTTCGATTGTCTCCATAGAAACTTTATTTTCTTCTAAAAGCTGCAGTTCATTATATGGAACCATATCCTCACTTCCGAAATATTCAATATAAGTCCGTATGATCTCTGTATCTTCATCCAGCAGATATTTCATATTTACCATGATCAGACTTTCCAACACAGATAAATCTTTCACCAGCGGAAGACTATTATAATATTCCCGGAGTTCTTTCTGAAATATCACCGGTATCTGATTTTTCTCCATCACTCCCTGCAAAATTTCTTCTGTCGTATCCACCATAAAGAGACCTATTTCCACTACGCTTGTACCGTATAAAAATAACATTCCATATCTCTGGTATTGGTCAGCTTTAATATATAAAGTGCCCTCTGTGCATAGTTCGGCAATTTCTTCCGCCGTCTTTCCGATCTCCGGTTCTGTCCCCAAAATTTTGCACAGTCTTCGTTCGGCTTCATTTTCAACGGTCTCCTGCGCCTGATATTTATGATATGGAAGTCCGAATGCCTGTACCGTCTCCTCGAATTGTTGAAATACATCTATTTCCATTTATCCCTACCGCCTTGTATCATTCTTCATAATGTCCTATGGTAGAAATAATAGCATATCTTTATTCTTTTTTCTATCTGTAATCAAAACTCATATTTCCCATATCCGACTTCATAACACCGACCGTCCGGCAGACGAATCTGCGCCGTTGTGTTTGCCGGAACAGAAACGGTAAATATGTCCCGATCTTTCTCCCGTTTCCATCCGCTTTCAACTTTACCATAAGGAGACTGATATACGGCATCCGCATAGGTCAGACTTCCTCCCGGTGTCGGTATGATCCGGAAATGATTCTCTCCGTCAACCTGAATGCCGCATACCGTGCGGAATAAAAATGCGCATACGGCACCCGGTGAATAATGATTCATGGAACAGATTTTCGGGTGCTGTTCTTCATCATAGGAAATATAATTTTCCCAGACCGTCGTGCCGCCTTGTGCAACCATAGCCAGCCATCCCGGCGCTTCCGTATTTTCCAGCATACGGTAGGCGCTGTCCACATAGCCATATTTCACTAACACATCCAATATAAACGGCGTGGATAAAAAGCCCGTCCCTACTTTGTAATCTCTTGCGATCACATCTGCGTTGAGTTTTTCCGCAACCGCTTTCTGATCTTCCGCATCTAACAATCCAAGCGCCAGTGCCCGGACCATCGGCGCCTGTCGCGGCGCTTTGATCGTTCCGTTTTCAACAAAATGATGATTGTACGCCTTTTTTGCTCCCTCTGCATAAATTTCACACTGTGCCGCCTCTTCATTTTTTCCGATCGCCCGCAGCATTTCTGCCAATAAAGACATGGAATAATGCATATAAGCAGACGTTATCTCCTGTTTTGGACGGATCAGTTCTTTCCCCGAATCGCAGTCCGGTTCCAGCCACTCTCCCCAATGCAGACCAGATTCGATGATATACTGATTGTATTCGCTGTCCGGTAATAAAAACGGAGCGATCATCGGCTTCAATCGATGATCATCCGGAAGATGATAGTAGCTTTTGTCTGCCGCTGCCTTTATGACATATTCTTTCCAACCATGCATCAGATCATAATTCTCGCAAATAAAATCCTCATCACCATATCGTTTCCAAAGAACATACGGAATAATAACTGCCGCATCTGCCCATCCTGCCGCTCCGTTCAGCGCATCCCGACTATCCTTTCCGCGGATTTTCGGACATACATTATCTACACGACCATCCTCTCTCTGACAGTCCCGCACATCCCGCAGCCATTTGCGATAAAATGCTGCCGTATCCGCAAGATAACTTGCAGTCTCCGCAAATACTTGCGCGTCTCCCGTCCATCCGCTCTTTTCCCGCTGCGGACAATCCGTTGGAATATCCACAAAATTGCTTTTCTGACTCCACCTTGTATTTTGTAAAAATTGTTCGATCATCGGGTTAGAACAATGAAACTCCCCGGTATATTCCATCTCACTGTATACGGCTACCGCCTCAAAATCTTTTGGATCCACAACGTCTATTCCCTCTACCAGCGCATAGCGGAATCCGGAATAGAAAAATTCCGGCTGAAATACATGTTCTTCCCCGTCACATATGTATACGATTTCCTGATTGATGGACGGCAGATCCGGAAGAACATGCAACAGTGTATTGTTACTGTATTCGCCATGATCCAACGCCTCACACATCCGAAGCCGGATCTGTTGTCCACGCTCGCCCTTGATACGAAATCGGATATATCCTGCCAAATTCTGATGGAAATCCAAAATCTTTGCCCCGCTTGGACTGATGAGCATTTCCGGTTCAAACACTTCATGTTCTTCAATCATCCCAAGCGGTGAAGCCTCCAGATTCATATTTTTCTCTACACACACTGCCTGTTTTTCATACTTCGGTACACAGCGTGCATCATAAATCTCACCGTCTTTCAAATCCGTATAACGAACCGGTCCCTCATTGCTCCACCTAAATGTCTCGTTTGTCACGATCCGCTCGGTCGTTCCGTCCGCATAAATCAATTCCAATTGTGCCAAAAGAGCCGTCTGCGTTCCGAAAAAATACTGCGTATTGGTACTGCCGATCTTTCCTTTATACCAGCCGTCTCCCACCATAAATTCCAGACAATTTTCCTTTTGAACGGAATCTGTCACGTCATAGACTTGATAATACAGACGTTTTTCATATTCCGTGCATCCCGGAGCCAGCACGCCCGGAACTCTCTTTCCATTCAGCCATGCAGCGTACACGCCACAGGCAGTTGCATAAAGCCTTGCACGAATCACCGGCTTTTCTGCCGTAAATTTTCTTTGAAAACAGTCTGCTGCCAAACGTTCTTCCCGGTCTGTATCAATACCGCCGATCCACTGTGCTTTCCAGTCATCCGTATTCAAAAGTCCCATTTCAAACCACGCGGTATCAGAAGCGGTCTCCTGCTCATTCTCATCCCAGATCCATACTTTCCAGTATGCTCTCTGTCGGGATTGCAGGTGCTCACCTTTATATCGGCAATGCATCGAACTGCTTGTCACTTTTCCACTGTCGAATAATACATCTTGTTCATCATCCGTCACAATAATACGATATGCACACTGACGCTTTCCCTCTTCACAATTCCATGTAAATCTCGGATTCACCTGATCGATTCCCAGTGGATTTTCTCTGTATTCTGTCCGTAATCGAATTGCTCTCATAATACCTCCAATAATTTTACGGGAAACAGTTGCCTTTGATCCGGCACACCATTCCCCGCATTTCTGTCATGTTACTTTATCTAATTATTTTTTGCTTTCTTTGCTTCAATATTCTTTTGAACCTCAACCATCTTTTCACGTGTAAGATTTGAGTTCTTCATCGATACCAATGTACAGATCCAACCAATGATCGGACAAACGATCAACAAGAACACCGTCATTACCTTTACTCCCGTTGTCAGCGGATCACCCTGCTGAGGAGCCGTTGTCGTATATCCGATCAACGCCACACATGCCGTTGCGATCGTCGCTCCAAATGCTGAAATAAATTTGTCTACAAAACTATATGTAGCGGAAACTGCCGCCGGCATATACTTTCCGGTTCTGTCAAGCTCATAGTCTACAATATCCATACGAAGCGCGCTGGTAGCAACTGACACCACCATCTTCACACCATTGTTTCCAAAGTTAAAGAGTACGAACACAAGCGCAAGCGCTCCCGCAAGTGCTGTCGAAGTTGCGGTTCCATTCATCAGTCCGCCGATCTCTGAAACCGGTGCGAGAAGTAAGAATAATGCATATAAAACATTCAATACGATACAGACTTTTGTCCAATCGCACATGGACGCTTTGTTTCCTTTCTTTGCCGCGATCTTAGCTCCGATCACCGCAAAGATAATGGACGGAAGCATTGCAACGGCGGAAAGAATGGAGGAAATGGACATCGAGCCGATCCAGATACCAAAAAGCATCGTAGATACTACGGACGCAGAACCGATTGTCTGTGCCAGTTTATCGGAGCAGGCTGCAACCATATATCTCTGCAATTCTTTATTTTCTTTGATCAAAGCAATCATATCTTTAAAAGATACTTTACTTTCCTCCGCCGCTCCTACGGAGATTCCCGCAAAGTTCTCCGCTTTATCATACGGCGCTATACCAATGCAGGCAAGCAGATAGAATACAAGTGAAACGAAGATCACAACAATATTTAACTCTGCAAAATAAGACGTTCCCTGAATAAAATCATGTTTCGGGAGGATCACTGCCATAGATACCATGGACATGATCATCGGCGTCAGATAAGAATATGCCGTAGACCATACAGACAGTGTCGGTCTCTGTCTCGGATCATTCGTCATAATGTTGCCGGTGATCGAAGTGGATACTCCGACAAATGTATAGCCCAAAATATAGATTGCATATGCAAGCACAAACATTGCGATGCCGACTGCACCCTTAAATCCAAAATTCGGAAAGATATTACACATCAATGTGGTAGCCAATGCCATCAATGCCCATCCTGCCATCATGAAAATCCGGATCTTTCCATGTTTTCCGTTATATCGTTCGATCACATATGCAACAAGCGGATCTGTGATCCCGTCAAAGATTCTGGATCCGGTAATAATGATTCCGGTTACGGCAACTAATATACCAAAGTTGGCATTCCCGATATAAGTTGCCGACGTCATCAGCATATAAAATACCATCTGTCCTGCACCGGTCATCATTGCCAGTGCGATCTGCCATGTTTTCGCTCTTTTGTAATTTACTCCGTCGATCTGCGAAGCTGTCATTTTGTTTTTCCCCATCATTCATCTTCCTTTCGCCTTATTTTTCTGTTCGGGATATCTCCGTGATCTGTTTCTATCATAATCAGTTTTTTCCTTTTTCTTTAGAATGATTTTGGCACATACTAGCACGATTTTGCTTTTCAGGCTCTCCTTTTATCTTGCAATCATTAATGCACGACCTCTATATGTTGTAATCTCACCACTTGTGTAATTTTCCTCTGTCGTTGGGCGTCCGGTTCCTAATGCAAGGATATAATCAATTCCAAGTTCCTGTGTCGTCACTTTTTGTTCGGCGTAAGGAACAAGATTGCCTTCTGCATCTGTCACTTCAACCACGAGATATCTTACGGATTCCTCATCTGTCGGAATGATTCCGCTTGCTCGAAGTTCCGCTAAAATTTCATCCTCATGTACTGCCAGTTTTACCGGTTTCCCGACTGTTCTCTGCTCATCTCTGGAAATCTCATTTCCATCCGTGTCATAACTGACAGCCGTAATTATGCCCGGCTCATAAGTTGTCTCAAAAACAGCCCTGAAATCATTCTCCTGCCCGGCAGGTTTTCTTCCCAATGATGTTCCGTTTACGATCACTTCCACACTGGCTGCTTTTGAATACACTTCAACCTTTATCGGAACGCCTGCCAAAACCGGCCAGCTCCAGCTTCTTTCACATTTTCCCCATCCGTAACGCCCCAATAACTCCACTTTATCGTGTACTTCAGGATCATAGCTCACTAAGAAAGTCTCATCGCTTCCCCATACACATTTCTTATATCCGATCTGTGGTTTCTCAAATCCGCAGATATCAAAATCTCCCACATCTGCGGTACGGGCAGGATACTGTGCCCGGAACATTGTCTGGCGGATTTGTGAAACCTGTTCCGGCTCTGCATAAAATGAATTTCCGATACCGGCTTCTCCGATATAATCCATACTGGTCCATTCAAAATCTCCGATCACATACGGAAATCGCTCTACATCTGCCCAATAGCTGCCGAATTCTCTCGGTTTACTCTCCGTACAGCAGATCACCCGTTCCGGGTGTGCTGCATGACTCGGTTCGTATTGATACTGCAAATAATTATAGCCCACAATATCCCAGTCTTTTACAAACGGAGCGGTATAGGAATCCCATATCTGCTGTCCAAACTCACAGTCCAGATTCACCATTCCGTTTTCCCGCATTGCTGCCGCATTTTCCATGACCGATTTCCAATATTTTTCATTGTCTGTATCGTCCAGACCGCGGAAGAACGAACAAAGTGCCCCTCCCACATATCTGGTCGGATCCGTCTTCTTTGTAAATACAGCCAGCTTCTCTGATGTTTCATATCCATTTGATAAACCACCCTGTTCAGGCAGTTCATTTCCAATTGACCACATAAAGATACACGGATGATTGCGATCGCGAAGAATCATTTGAGAGAGTTCATTCTCCCATTCATATTCAAAATAATTGGAAAAATCATAATAATCTTTCTCCATATTCCATACATCAAATGCTTCCTCAATAACCAGCATCCCGATTTCATCACATGCATTCAACAATTCCTTTGACGCCGGATTATGCGCAAGCCGAAGCGCATTAAATCCTGCTTTCTTATGGAGCATAACCTTTCGATATTCGCTGTCTCTGAATGCAGCCGCCCCGACGATGCCATTGTCGTGGTGAATACAGCCGCCTTTTAGTTTCATCGGCTTATCATTCATGACAAATCCGTTTTTTGCGTCAACACATATTTTACGGATTCCGAACTGCACGTTATCCGAATCACACATTTCCGGATGTTTTGTTTCTTCCACTGTTACTTTTGCAAGATAGAGATTTGGCGTATCCACATTCCAAAGCAGCGGATTTTCAATCCTGACTTCCACATGTGATACTTCACAGCTTTTCTTTTCTATAACAAAAGAATCTGATGTTTCTGCAATCACAGTCCCTGTCTTTTTCTCTACGATTTCTACTTTTAATTTTACAGACTTTTCATATTCAGTCTCATTTTTCACGGTTGTCTCAACAACCTGGAGCGCTGATTCTTCGATTTCTTTTGTGTACGTATAAATTCCGTTCGGTACAATATGTACTTTTTCTCCTGTTAAAAGCGATACTTTCCGATACAATCCTGCCCCGGAATACCATCGACTGTTCGGTTCATTTGTATTACTGGCAGTTACAGTGATGCGATTGCTTCCTACATGTAAAAATCGATCCAGTTCCACTTCAAACGGCGTATGTCCATAATGATGACGAAATACCGTGTGACCATTCACCACTATTTTCGTATTTCCGAAACATCCGTCAAAAGACAAAATATGAATCCGGTCACACGCTTCTTCCGTAATCTCCAATATTTTTGTATACGAACCTGTGGCTCCCTCATAAAATCCCGTTTCTGACCCACCTGCCGCATCTTTGGATCCATCTGTTCCGATCATAAAATCATGCGGAAGATCTACTTTCACTTTCTGTGCCGGCATCATCGGTATATTCGACGGTTCGCCCCACTGAAATTCCCAATCCTTGTTAAAATCGATTCTTTTCATAGCTCTATAATCTTACTATATTCCCCTCCGTAATTCCATTTTCATTGAACGCATCTACACGAACATAATAGTCTCTTCCTTTTACCAGTGCCGGTATCTTCTGACTGTTTCCAAACGTCATCCAGCTATGATACAGTTTTTCCGGAGAAGCCCCCCACAGGATATTATATCCAACCGCATTTTCTCCCCGTATTTCTATCTGCATCTCTCTTTCTTCTGTTCTGACTGCCGTAAATCCCGGTATCTCCGGCGTCTGCCCTCCGCCGATTCCAAACACACGCATTCCGGAGATGCAAGCCGGCTGATCATACGCCGTTGCAAGTACTGTCAATTTTAAATACTGAACCGAAATCCCATCTTCCCGGACAAGAAAATCATGGGTCAGATCCGTGTTCGTCTCGCTCTTATCTTCAATCACAAAATAGTTTTGTCCATCCAAAGATCCCTCCAGAATATATCTTGTCAGATGATCTGCCCCATCAATGTATCTTGCCTGCGTCGTTCCGACAATTTCTCCCGGACATGGGATCTCTATCTTGTCATCTGCAAAATTAATCTGAATTGCCCGAACATCCATTACACTTCCGAGATCCATCTGTACCCATTCACCCGGCTTGTTTCCTGCTGCCCGCCACCAGTTACGGCAATCTTCATTTGCGATCAAGTCCGGTTCTTTTCCCTCTTCAAAACTGGACGCTGACACTTTCTTCCCATAACTTAACAGATACCACTTCGGATTTTCCCAAGGATCTTGTGCATCTCCTGACACCGCGATCGGCCAGTCGCCATATCTCTGATTACAGAACAATTCTCCATCTGCATCCAATCCGCAAGGCCATATTCCCACGCGGCGCTCAAAATTGTGATTTTTCGAAATTCTCATAGTTGCCGTATGCCAGATATTTCCTTTCATGTCCTCCATCGTCGAGCCATGACCGGCGCCGTTCATAAACCCGCCCGGCTTATAAGAAAACGGCGCAGTCTCTGCCAGCGTATATGGTCCCAACGGAGAATCAGATACATACACGCCATCCCCATATGTGTTATACTGAGAACCTGCAAATGCATATTGCAAATAATATTTTCCGTGAAATTTATCGACCCACGCCCCCTCGATATACGGTCGTTTTGAAAAATAACCACGCATCATATAATACATCGTATCTTCCACTTGTTCTCGTGTAATACCTGCCGCTGACAGATTCTTCTCTAAAAGAGCATCCAACTCATCCTCTGACAATGGTTCCACTGAATTGTCATTTCCGACTCTCTCATATCCGTTTACATCCGCATGTCCAAACACCAACTCGACCGGTTCCCCGATATTCTTCATTGTCTCGGGATCCTTTTCCACACCCCAAATCGGAGTGATTGCAGAACAGCCCCAATAAAAATATACTCTTCCATCGTCATCTACGAACAGATTCGGATCCCAGAAATCAAATTCTCCCGGTATTTCCTCATACGGACCGTTTATCGGATCTTTTGTTCTGTAATGTGAACATGGATGATCATGACTCGATGCACAGAAATACACATACTCTCCCATCACTCTTACATCCGGCGCATAATCATAAAAAGGCAGATTTTCCGGCAGCTTATAATTTTCCCAGTTTACCATATCTTCGCTTACCCAACATCCCAGACTCATAGATGGGAAGATATAATATTTGCCTTGAAAGCAGATCATAGACGGATCTGCGGCCTCCCGGTCAATGGAAAGCGGGCCATCCTCCTGTCCATATGGTTTGTTAAACTGATAACGATATACAACATTCAGCGGATTGCAATAATACTTCATACTTGTTCTTCTCCTTTTCATTGTTGAAAATATGATTTAATATGCTCTTTCTATCGCTTATAACAAAAAGCATCGAAACTACATATAGTATATAATTTCAATGCTTTTCTTCTTAGTATTATTTTGTTATATTTTAGGATTATTTTTCCTGCTACCGGATGGTTGGCTGATTGTTATAAGCCTGCATTTGTTTGGTTGTCTTTTTCTATACTTAACCATTCCTCTTTCTATTGTGTGGTAACACATCTGTTTTATTTTGTATATGGCGTCACTGAAAGTGTATATCCTAAAGGTGCAAGTATTTTAAATAAAGTATCAATTTGGGGGATTACCTTCATGCTTTCCATTCTTGCAATGACCGCCTGCTTAATTCCCATAAATTTCCTTCTATATGTTTTACAATCGAATCCACTTTGTATATTGAGCCGCCTTTCAGTCTATAATAATGCCACTTCTAAAAATACTCATTATTCATCATTAGCGTCAGTGTACAAGGGGAAATACGCCTCAAACCGCGTAAAACCGCCATTAAAACGGCGTTCCGTACAGATCATACGGTGTCACCTGATAAACGTAATAATTGAGCCAGTTCGTATACAAGCTGTTCGCGTGCGCTCTCCATGTGAGCACCGGCTTATTCTCCGGGTCATCATCCGGATAATAATTCTCCGGGATCTGCGGGTTCAGTCCACGTCCCATGTCACGCTTATATTCCGCATCCAGCGTCATTCTGTCATATTCCGGATGTCCCATCACAAAAATCTGTCTGCCCTCCTTAGCCATGCATAAAAATACCCCTGCCTGAAGCGAATCTGCCAAAATTGTAATGCGGTCGTCTTCCTCTAAAAGCTGCTGAGGTACTTCGGTATGTCTGGAGTGCGGCGCCATAAATACGTCGTCAAATCCCCGGACAAGCGGGATCTTACGGTTTCTTACCCGGTGACGGTATACTCCGGATAACTTTTTCGAAAGCATGGTCTTGTTGATGCCGTAATGATAGTAGATTCCCGCCTGAGCGCCCCAGCAAAGATGCAGCGTCGACGTGACATTTGTCTTCGTCCATTCCATGATCTCCGTCAGTTCATCCCAATAATCCACCTCTTCAAACGCCATCTGCTCCACCGGCGCTCCGGTAATGATAAATCCGTCAAACTTACGGTTTTTGATCTCTTCAAACGGTTCGTAAAATTTATAAATATGACTGGTGGATGTGTTCTTTGACACATGACTGGTCATTCGCACAAATGTGACGTCCACCTGCAGCGGCGTGTTGGAAAGGGAACGTAAAATCTGCAGTTCCGTATCCTCTTTCAGCGGCATCAGATTCAAAAGCCCGATGCTGATCGGACGGATCTCCTGATGCGCCGCCCGGTATTCGTCCATCACAAATATATTTTCCTGTTCCAGTATCTCTTTTACCGGCAGATCATTTTGTACTCGAATCGGCATATCTATTCCTCCTTACTCTCTTCTTTGTTTTCCGTATCTTTTCGTTTTACTTCCTCTGTTTTCTGCTCCGCCGCCTGCCGACACATTTCATTTTCCGTAGAATGCACATAATTTCCACTTGCATCCACATAACTCATCCTGTCATAGCAGGCCGTTTCCGTCGGCAAATGCCGCTTTTCCAACTGATGGTTCACGATCATATTCACAATATAATAAAGCACGGCAAATGTCGGAACTCCAAGGATCATTCCGACAACACCGAACAAGCCGCCTCCCAGCAGGATGGAGAACAATACCCAAAATGCTGAAAGTCCCGTGCTGTCTCCCAGGATCGTCGGACCGATGACATTCCCATCAAGCTGCTGTAAGATCAAAATGAAAATAATAAAATAAATTCCCATCTTCGGATCCGACAACATGATCAGGATCGCACTTGGGATCGCACCGATATATGGTCCGAAAAACGGGATCACATTGGTCACGCCCACGATCACGCTGACAAGCAGGGTATACGGCATATGCAGCACCGACAATCCCAGAAAACAGAGTACGCCGATGATCGCCGAATCTATGATCTTTCCGATGATAAATCCTCCAAAGATCGAATTGCTCTTGATCGTCAGATGCAGGATCATATTAGCCTGCACCGGTTTGAACATTGCATAAATGATCTTTTTCGACTGCATGGAGAATTTCTCTTTACTGAACAATACATAAATTGAGACAATGATACCGATCAGCATGTTCAAAAGCTCGTTGATCACATTGATCACGCCCTCGGTCAGATTTGACATAAAAACATTGACCTGATTCAGCAAATCTGTCCGCATCCAATTTTCCAAAAACGTCGTCGCCTCTTTCAGTGCCTGTGTAATGATCTGTCCTAAAGCGGAATCTCCCGACATCAGCGCCGTCATATGTATCAAAGCCTCATTGATCTGGCTTGGTACTGTCAGGATCATATCTCTGATGCTGCGGTATAACTCCGGAATCAGCATGTTAAACAATGCGCCGATGATCGCAAGCATAAACACGATCGCAAGAAAGATTCCGACACTTCTGCTGATCTTTGCCGCTTTTTTCATCTTCGGAAACTTCTTGTTTAAGAAAGGTTCCAGATGTTCATCCACAAACTTGACGATCGGATTCAGGAGATATGCGATCCCAAGTCCGTAGATCACCGGCTTCAAAATATGTACGACCAGCCGCACGACTCTGGAAATATCATCCATACGCAGCATGGCGAAGAAAAATAAAATGCAGGTCACGATGACAATAAACGCCGTCATCCCTTTATTAAACTGCTGCCGAAGTTTGGACGGTCCTTTTTTCCCAAAACTGGGGAGGTTGATATAATATTCATGTTCTTTTGTCTGCGGCTTCCCGTCATTTTCCCGCTTCCGCGCCTTTGTTCCGCCCTCTTGGGTCTGTCCGTCTTTCTCTGGGTTCATCACTTTTCTGCCTTTCTTTTTATCCGATGCACAGCTCGATCCAATATGTATTTTTCTCATCGCATTGTGCATAAATTTGCATAATAAAGATATTATACAACTTCATTTAAGGATGCGTCAACCAGTGCGAACCGATTCGCAGAAACATTCGCAAAAACATTCACAGAAAAACTCCGCCTATCGCATCAACGCTTTCTGAATCGCGTTATAAAATAGGCGGAGTTTCCGATACATTCCTGATCTTCTTTTAAACTTTACGCTTCTCGTTTCGACTTATCTCTTTTGCCTTTCCGGCATGCCTTATCCGTTCTGCTTTATCCGTTTTGCTTTATCTACAGGAAAATGTTGCACATTCTGTTCCGTCACATTCACAGGCATTGCTTCCCTCTACACTGATCTTTCCGGCGTGACAGTCGCAGTTTTCATTATATTTGCACTCCACCGCCTTACAGTCAATCTTACTTGTGTCGGATGCTTTTCCGGTCACATCGCTGTAAGCATTTTGATATGCCCCTTCTTTTCGCTCCTGAAAGCTGTCGCAGCACGTCTCTCTTGGATGTTTTGCATCGCTTCCTCCTACTTGGATCGCATCCAAGTCACATAAAAACTGTTTGTTGTGTACACATGTCTGTACAGTACATTTTAATTCCGGCATGATCGTACCTCCTTTTTCTATTCGGACGAAAATACGCAGTCCGTCTTTCCGGTTCGTCTTTCCGTTCCGCCGCCAAAAATCAATAACGCCAGCGCACAAAAACACTGTCTTTGTACACTGACGTTATGGTTTCCGATTTCCGGAATATTTATACGCTACAGAAGCAACTTTGTTTATTTCTCATCGCTGTGTTTTACTTCTCTTGCAACTTTCTGTGCGATTTCTTCTTTCAGAGCTGCGATAAATTCCGCTGTGCTCTTCTGTCCCTCATCGCCCTCAAAACGGCTTCTGACAGAAACAAGTCCGCTCTCCTCTTCTTTCGCACCTACCACGAGCATATACGGAACTTTCTGCATCTGCGCCTCACGGATCTTATATCCGATCTTCTCTGCGCGTGAATCCAGTTCCGCACGGATTCCGGCATCTTTGAGCTGCGCAAGTACATTTTCCGCATAATCCATATATTTGTCGGAGATCGGCAGCACTTTCACCTGTACCGGAGCAAGCCAGGTCGGGAATGCACCTGCAAAATGTTCGATCAGGATTCCGATAAATCTCTCGATCGATCCGAACGCCACGCGGTGGATCATGATCGGACGATGTTTTTCTCCGTCAGCTCCGGTATATTCCAGTTCAAATCGAAGCGGAAGCTGGAAGTCTAACTGGATCGTTCCGCACTGCCATGTTCTTCCGATGGAATCTTCCAGATGGAAATCGATCTTCGGTCCGTAGAACGCGCCGTCTCCCTCATTTACCACATACGGAAGTCCCAGATCATCCAATGCTCCGCGGAGCGCATCTGTCGCCATTTCCCAATCTTCATCGCTTCCCATGCTGTCCTCCGGACGTGTGGAAAGTTCTACATGATACTTAAATCCGAACAGGCTGTATACTTCGTCGATCAATTTTGCAACGCCTTTGATCTCCTCGCGGATCTGCTCCGGCATCATAAAGATATGTGCGTCGTCCTGTGTAAAGCAGCGGACACGCATCAGACCATGAAGCTGACCGGATTTCTCATGGCGGTGAACCAATCCCAGCTCGCCCATACGAAGCGGCAGATCACGGTAAGAACGTGGTTCGGACTGGTATACAAGGATACCGCCCGGGCAGTTCATCGGTTTGATCGCGAAATCTTCTTCATCGATCACTGTTGTGTACATATTTTCTTTATAATGATCCCAGTGTCCGGATGTCTCCCAGAGATGTCTGCTCAGCATGATCGGAGTCGCAATCTCCACATATCCCGCTTTGTTATGGATCTCTCTCCAATAATCGAGAAGTGTATTTTTCAATACCATACCTTTCGGGAGAAAGAACGGGAATCCCGGTCCCTCGTCCCGCATCATAAACAGACCAAGCTCTTTTCCGAGTCTTCTGTGGTCTCGTTTCTTTGCCTCTTCCAGCATTGTGAGGTATTCATCCAATTCTGCTTTTTTCGGAAATGCGGTTCCGTAAATACGCTGCAGCATTTTGTTCTTCTCGCTTCCACGCCAATATGCGCCTGCAAGACTTGTCAGTTTAAATGCTTTTACCGGTTTTGTTGTCATCAGATGCGGTCCTGCACAGAGATCGGTAAATTCTCCCTGCGAATAGAAGCTGATCACTGCATCTTCCGGCAGATCCTCGATCAACTCTACCTTATATGGTTCTTCTTTTTCCTGAAAATATGCGATTGCTTCCGCACGCGGTTTTGTAAACTGCTCGATCGGAAGCGCCTCTTTTACGATTTTTTTCATTTCTGCTTCGATCTTTTCCAGATCCTCCTGTGTCAGAGGAGTCTCACGGTCAATATCATAATAAAATCCATCTGCTACGGATGGTCCAATCGCAAGTTTTGCATCCGGATACAGACGCTTGATCGCCTGCGCCATAATATGTGATGCAGTATGGCGGAATGCTCCCTTTCCTTTTTCATCCTGGAATGTCAGAATGCTCAGTTCACAGTCTTCCTCCACAACGGTTCTTAAATCTACAACTTCACCGTTGACTTCTCCGGCTGTCGCCATTCTTGCCAGACCCTCGCTGATATCCGCTGCGATGTCAATGACACGCATACTTTCTGCATATTCTTTACTTGATCCATCTTTTAATGTAATCTTCATCTGCTTTCTCTTCCTTTCTTCTTTTTTCGTTGAAGGATCGCACCCTATACAAAAAAATCCCTTTCTGTATCTTCATACAGAAAGGGACGAGTATCTCGCGGTTCCACCCTAACTTGCTCTGCACTCCTTTTTCGGATATGCAAAGCCGCTCATTTATGATGATAACGGAATCACCGGGCTGGTTTACAGCCACTCCGAGGTGGTCTTCAAATGTTTCTCCGGCAGGAAGCTTTCAGCTGATGATTCCCTCTCTGTCGCCGCTTTCACACTCTACTCTTCTCTTCAACGTGTTCTCAATCTTGTTTCATTATAACATTGACTTTACTTTTGTCAAGAGAACTGCTGCAAATTCTCTCACCAGATAATTCAGCTTCAAGACCGGATCGGATGTCGCTGCGATCCCGTTCAGATCCCTATATCCGATCTGCCGTCCGATCAGCAGTGCGCGGTACAGATGAAAATCATTCGTCACAACCGCAGTCTTCTGCTCCAGACTCCCGATCAGTCCGGCGCTGAATTTCAAATTCTCCCATGTTGTCTCTGACTGCTCTTCTTTTAGGATCCGCTCTTCGGCAATACCCAGACTTTTCAGATATTCCGCCATCGCAAATGCCTCCGTCACAGCCTCATCTTTTCCCTGACCTCCCGACACGATCGCGATCGCTTCCGGATGTTCTGTCAAATACTCGTATGCACGGTCAAGTCTTTGCTTCAAGGATTTCGTGATCTGACTGCTGCGCACCTGCGCTCCCAATATGATCACATAAGCCGCTTCCCCCGAAAAGTCACGCGCTTTCTTTGCAGTGCATAAGATCAGAGATTCTATCCATGCAAAAAGCCCCCATCCGGCAAGCGTCAATACGCCGATCCCGATATGCACACTCTCCGGAAACTTCGGATATGCAAAAAACAAACTGAGATGAACGCCACCGGACAAAAGCCAGAATCCGGCAAATGTGGAGTTCCATCTGCCTGTATGATTCCGGATCAGGAAATAATAGCCGACACTGCCGATCCCGACAACAAGAAAATGAATCCACATATAAACGACCTGTTATGCGTTACGTCCACAGCATTTTTTATATTTCTTACCGCTTCCGCACGGACACGGATCGTTTCTTCCGATCTTCTTGTCTTTGCGGATCGTACCGGACTGTTTCTGCTCGCGGTAAAGACGCTTTTTCGTGTTCTCGTCAAAAATCTCATCCCACTGCGGAAGTTCATACAGCCAGTCTGCTTTTGCATCCACCATGTTTTTGTAAAGACGCTCTTTATCAAATGCCAGACTTACCACGGTATCTTCTGTCATCGTCTCGATCGGATTGGCAATTTTCAGACTGTCATTGATGCCGTCCAAAAATCCTACCATCGTCAATACGTCCTGATTATATTTTTCAGCAAGCTCTTTTACCGTACCTTTCACTTCGGTATCCGGGTCTTTTAAAAGCTCCTCATAAATTCCTTTTTCAATCGTGAAATACTTGCTCCAGAATGTCTCCAGTTGATTTTTTGTCAACTCTCTGTCATATGCGGTGTCTCTCCACTGATCCAATAAACTTTTATCACTCATTGTATCCAACTCCTTTATCTTTATCAAAATTCAAGTCTCACTTGCTTGTTCATTATATACTATCTGCCGTTTGTATACAAGTAAAAAGAAAGACCTTACGACACATTTCTGATACTTTTCTGATACATTTTCCTTCTTTACGCCGATTTTCATTGAATTTTTGATCCGCATTATGTATAATGCTTGACAAATGACCAAAGAAAGGAACATGACTATGAAAAAGACAAAACGGATCCTTGCACTCGTGCTTGTCGTACTGCTCGTTTTACTCTATCTGAGCACGCTGGTTTTTGCACTGCTGGATGCCCCTGTATTTACTTCTCTGTTAAAAGCTTCCGTCGCAGCAACGATTTTACTCCCGGTCCTTTTATATGGATTTCTCCTCTTCCACCGTCTATCCCAAAAAGGACAGGATAAAAATGAGCCGGAGGATCCATCTAAAAAAGCTTGATCTGCACACGCCGCTACATATACATCAACTGCGCCAGTTCGATGACCGTATCTTCTGTCATCTCCTCCGGACGCAGTTTTTTTGTCCGTTTTTGCTGTGCTGTCAACGCTTGTCTTTTTTCCAGATATTCTTCCATCGAAAGCACTTCCGTTCCACTCTCTTTTCTGTTCTGATTCATGCAAAAGCACCTCCCTCACCCAAATTTCAGCCTTATTATTCTATTCAGCCCCCTGCCAAAATATGCCTGTTTTATTTTCACTTTTTTATCTTACCCAAAGCGCTGGCAACAAAAAAGCCAGAAACAAGATCCTGAAATCTCATTCCTGACTTTCTTCATTTGATCGCTTTATTTCTGACGGTAAATAATATCGTCGCGTCCCGGTCCGTTACTGATCATTGTGATCGGATATCCGATCTGTTCTTCCACAAATTCAATATATTTCCGGCAGTTCTCCGGCAGTTCTTCATATGTCTTGATTCCGCGGATATCACAATTCCATCCCGGAAGCACTTTCAGAACCGGTTTTGCTTTCTCAAGCAAATGTGTTACCGGGAATTCTGTTGTCACTTCGCCATCGATCTCATAACCTACACATACCGGAATCTCTTCCAGATATCCAAGTACGTCCAGTACCGTAAATGCAACGTCTGTTGTTCCCTGCATACGGCAGCCGTATTTGGATGCTACACAGTCAAACCATCCCATTCTTCTCGGACGTCCGGTTGTCGCGCCGTACTCACCACCGTCTCCGCCACGTCTTCTCAGCTCGTCTGCTTCTTCCCCAAAAATCTCGCTGACAAATGCTCCGGCTCCTACTGCACTGGAGTATGCTTTGCACACGGTGATGATCTGTTTGATCTCATACGGCGGGATTCCCGCTCCGATCGCTCCGTATGCCGCCAAAGTAGAAGAAGACGTTACCATCGGATAAATTCCGTGATCCGGGTCCTTCAGAGATCCAAGCTGTCCTTCTAAGAGGATATTCTTTCCTTCTTTGATCGCATTGTGAAGGAACAGAGACACATCGCATACGAATGGTGCAACCATCTCTTTATATTCCTGCAGCTCTTTATATAAATCATCCGGATTCAGAAGTGGTTTGTGGTACAGATGTTCCAAAATGACATTTTTCTGTTCTGCCACACGGACAACCTTTTCTTTCAAAAGATCATCGTCGAACAGTTCGCTGACCTGAAATCCGATCTTCGCATATTTATCGGAATAGAACGGTGCGATTCCGGACTTGGTAGAACCGAATGACTTTCCGCCCAATCTCTCCTCCTCGTATGCATCGAATAATTTGTGATAAGACATCACGATCTGCGCACGGTCAGACACGAGAATCTTCGGTGTCGGAACTCCTTTCTCCACAACAGACTGTACCTCTGCAAACAGGCGCGGAATGTCGAGTGCAACACCATTTCCAATGATACTTGTCGTGTGATCATAAAACACACCGGACGGAAGTGTGTGCAGTGCAAACTTTCCATAATCATTCACGATCGTATGTCCCGCATTCGCTCCGCCCTGGAAACGGACGATAATATCTGCCTCTTTTCCAAGCATATCGGTAATCTTACCCTTACCCTCGTCGCCCCAGTTCGCTCCAACTACTGCTTTTACCATTTCAAATCCTCCTGCGTATTTCCGCTTTTTAATCCTTATTAGCAGTTCTAATAATCTTTGAAACCGCATTTAGCATTATACTATATTTTCCCTGCTATGTACAACCATTTTCCATATTTTTTCACGGATTTTCCAATTTTCTCTCCGATTTCCGCTGCTTTTTTTACCGCACTCACATCAGCGGCGCGATCAGGCGAAGAACTCTTCCACATATTTTCATAACGATCCCGGTCTTTTTGATATCGCTCATGGAAATGCGATGGCATTTTTTCAGCGTATTCTGAAAATCCCGTTCTACATCACGCACAGCCGGATTATTGTACATAAATACACCGCATTCAAAGTGCAGATACAGACTTCGATAATCCAGATTGATCGTTCCGACAACCGCCGTATCATCGTCTGACACAAACGATTTTGCATGCACAAATCCGGGCGTGAACTCAAAAATCTGCACGCCTGCACGAAGCAGATCCTTATAAAATGTCTTTGCCACTGCAAATGCATACCATTTATCCGGGATATGCGGCATGATGATCTTTACATCGATCCCGCTTTTCGCCGCGCGGGTCAGAGTATCTACCATCTCACTGTCCAGGATCAGATACGGAGTCATGATATGTACATATTTTTTCGCATGATTTAAAATATGAAAATACACTTCTTTTCCAACGTCCTCATGATCATACGGACTGTCCCCGTATGGGATCACGAATCCAAGTTCCCGATGCAGTGTATCTGATTTCGGCGTCTGGTAATTCTCATAATTTTCCGGCTTATATTCCGTCACATTCCACATCTGCAAAAATAACATCGTCAGACTCTGAACAGCCTCTCCCTCCAGCATCACTGCCGTATCTTTCCAGTATCCGAACCGTTCTTTCCGGTTGATATATTCGTCTGCCAGATTGATGCCGCCTGTAAATCCGACCTTTCCGTCTACGACACAGATTTTCCTGTGATCCCGATTGTTCTGCGTTGTGGAAAGGATCGGGCGGATCGGGCTGAACATCTTGCATTTGATCCCAAATTTACGGATCTGCTCTGGATAATTATACGGAAGATTGGAAATACTGCACATGCCGTCGTACATAAACCGGACTTCCACTCCCGCTTTCGCCTTTTCTTTCAGTATATCCAGGATCGTATCCCACATGTATCCCTCAGATACAATAAAGTATTCCAGAAAAATATATTTTTCCGCACGCTTCAGCTGGTGGATCATCTCCGCAAATTTTTCCTGTCCGATACTGAAATATGTTACTTTTGTATTCCTGTATGTCGGAAACTGCAGTTGATGATTCATATAATAAGCCAGAGTGGCATTTGCCGGTTTGCTCACGCGGAGGTCTTCCACCACTTCCGCTTTCTGCGTCAAATACGGTGAAGTATCCAGCTTTGTTTTTACAAGCCGCTCCCCCACATATTTTGTTCCGATCTCCAGTTTTACATATACATAGAACAAGCAGCCGAATACAGGCAGGATCAGGATCAACAGGATCCAGGTCCGGCTGTATTCCGGTGTCCCCTGTTCGTTCGTAATATAAATGATCACAAATACCTGCACCGCCATTGTGATCCAATAGACATAAGTCAGGTAGTCGTTTAAAATTGTATACATTAATACAAGTGCGCCGATCTGCAGCAGGATCAACATAACGATCAGCGCTGTTCTGCTGAACACAATACTTAAAATTCCTTTTTTTGCCTTTTTTGCCGCTTTATGTTCCATGACGATCTCTATCCTCCAATCATATACACGCTACACAGTGTAACACACTTCCATTTTTTCGACAATAGCTCATCCAAAACGAGCAGCCTCACAGGAAGTCTTTTGACAACTTTTGCCGGAATCTTCTTCCGAAAAAACATTGTATTTCTTTGAAAAAAATATTATAATAGTAGATAATTTCAATTTGCAAAAAAGAAGGGAGAACCTCATTATGAAAAAATTTTTAAAATGGCTTGCATCGATTCTCGCCGTTGGCAGTGTTGTTGGAATTGTGATCGCTTATCTGTGCAAAGAAAGCAAAGACGAAGACGAGGATTTCCGTTTTGACTGTGATGACGATGATTTTGACCTCGACTCCGATTTGCAGCCGGTTTCCGAACGAGGCTATGTATCTCTGAAGAAAAGCGGCGCTGAAACCGAACCTGTTGCCGCAGAAGCAGTAGACAAAGATTCTGCTGCTGAAAAGTCTGCCGAAGAAGCACTTGCAGACGATCCGAAAGAACCGGAAGAAGACGCTTCCGTTCAGCCGGAAGCAGAAATCTCAGACAAATGATCATTTCACCTATACAAAAACCGGGTGGATTCCTAAATCAAAAGGATTCCACCCGGTTTTTATCTTAAAAAAATCTGCTGACAAAACAAATTTCTCACACTGTCAAAAAACAACTTTACTTCCATGCAGTTTTTAAGAGAGCCGCTGCCTCCCGGATTGCCTCCTCACTCATGTTCGCGTAACCAAGCAGGATGGTAGCCTGTCCCTCTTCGTTTTTATCCGGTTTTATACAGTACTGCGACAATCCGTAAACACGGATTCCGCTTTCTTTTGCTTTCCGGATCAGTTCTTCCTCTTTCCTGCCATCCTCAAACCGGAGCAGCAGATGCACTCCCGCGTGCTCCCCGGAAATCTGGAATGAATCCCCCATTTTTTTCAAGCATGCAAGCAAAACATCATGTCGGTTCTTATATAAAGCGCGCATTTTATTCAAATGCCGTTCGTAATATCCGTCTTCAATAAATTTCTGTAAAATCAGCTGATCAACTCGCGATACTGTGGAACTTAAAAATCCGCAATTCTCATGGTATCTTTGAAGCAGCGGCTTCGGAAGCACGAGGTAACTCATGCGGATCGCCGGCGCGATCGACTTGGAAAACGTCCCGATATAGATCACACATTCCTGATTATCATAGCCCTGCAGCGCCGGAACCGGTTTTCCTTTATAACGAAATTCACTGTCGTAATCATCTTCAATGATATAACGTGGTCTTCCCTCCAAGCCATCGTTCTCTGCCCATCGCAGAAGTTCCATGCGCCGTTTGATCGGCATCACGATCCCCAGCGGGTACTGATGGGATGGCATGACAAACGCAATATCCGCTCCGGACGCTTCCAATTGTCCGACGTTCATACCTTTCGCATCCATATCTACTGTACAAACATCATAAGAAAGCTGTTCAAAAAGACGGTAGGCCTGCACATAAGTCGGATTTTCCAACGCAACTTTATGCTCGCGCCCGATCACCATCGTCAACAGCATCAGCAGATAATCATTTCCAGCTCCGACAATGATCTGTTCCGGCGTACAATTGACGCCTCGCGCCTGATGCAGATAATTACAGATCGCACTGCGCAGTCCCTGTTCTCCCTGCGGATCCCCGAGGCGGAACAGTTCCGCCCGGTCGTCCTGCAGACATTCCTTTGACAATTTTCTCCATGTATTATACGGAAAACTATTCAGATCCACACCGCTCGGTGTGAAATCATATCTGTATTCCTTCTGCGGATCTTTGCTTTTTTGTTCTGACTGCCGCACCGGAGACCGAAGCTGGTATAAGCCCTCTATCTCCGCCACAAAATATCCTCTGCACGGCTCAGCTTCCAGATATCCCTCGGAAAGGAGCTGCTCATAAGCCAGTTCCACCGTACTTCTGCTGATTTCCAGATGTTTGCTCAGCGCACGGGTAGACGGCAGTTTTTCTCCGCTTCCGATCCGTCCGTCCCGGATATCCCGGCGGATATAGCGGTAAATCTGCTCGTAAAGCGGTATTTTCGATTTTGTATCCAGACTGATCGTCAACTCATTCATCGCAATTTATTTCGGAAGACGGAATGAACTCTTCAGTGATACGATCCTGTTAAATACAAGCGCGTCCGGTGCGGAATCTTTTGCATCGATACAGAAATATCCGGTTCTCACAAACTGGAAACTGTCGTATGCTTTCGCATCGGCAAAACTCGGCTCCACATAACACTCTTTCAGCACCGTCAGAGAATTCGGGTTCAGATTCAGAGATCCGTCTTCTTTATTGTATACGCCCTTTTCTTCATCTACCAGATTCTCATAGAGACGCACTTCCGCTTTCTGTGCGTACGGAGCTGCAACCCAGTGGATCGTTCCTTTTACTTTTCTTCCGGTAAATCCGCTTCCGCTCTTTGTCTCCGGATCATACGTACAATGTACTTCCACTACATTTCCGTTCTCATCTTTTACAAAGCTCTCGCATTTTACAAAATATGCGGACATCAGACGCACTTCATTGCCCGGAAACAGACGGAAATATTTCTTCGGCGGTTCCTCCATAAAGTCGTCTCTTTCAATATAAAGTTCTCTGCAGAACGGAACTTTCCGTGTGCCGAGCGCTTCATTTTCCAGGTTGTTCGGCACGTCGAGATATTCCATCTCTCCCTCCGGATAATTGTCGATCACCAGTTTGATCGGATCCAGCACCGCCATCATACGGGATTTCTTCATCTTCAGATCTTCCCGGATGCAGTATTCAAGCATCGCATAATCCACCGAACTCTGGGCTTTCGACACGCCGCACATGTCGATGAACATCTTGATCGATTCCGGTGTGAACCCTCTTCTTCTGAGCGCCGCGATGGAAACAAGACGCGGATCGTCCCAGCCGTCCACGATCCCATCTTCCACAAGCTTCTTGATATAACGCTTTCCGGTCACAACATTGGTCAGATACAATTTCGCAAACTCGATCTGCCTCGGCGGATTTGCAAACTCACATTCCCGCACGACCCAATCGTAGAGCGGTCTGTGATCCTCAAATTCCAATGTACAGATCGAATGGGTGATTCCCTCGATCGCATCTTCGATCGGATGTGCGAAATCATACATCGGATAGATACACCATTTATCTCCGGTGTTGTGGTGTGTCATGCGGGCCACACGGTAGATCACCGGATCGCGCATATTGATGTTCGGAGAGTTCATATCGATCTTCGCACGGAGTACTTTTTCTCCATCCTGATATTTACCCCCGCGCATCTCCTCGAATAATTGCAGATTTTCTTCTACGCTCCGATTACGGTACGGGCTTTCTTTTCCGACTTCCGTCAATGTCCCGCGGTATGCCCGGATTTCCTCTGCCGTCAGATCACAGACATACGCCTTTCCTTTTTTGATCAGCTTCACCGCGCATTCGTACATCTGATCAAAATAATCGGATGCAAAATACAGATGATCTTTCCAGTCTGCCCCAAGCCACTGAATATCTTCCTTGATCGAATCTACAAACTCCATCTTTTCTTTTGTCGGGTTTGTATCGTCGAAACGCATATGGAATGTTCCGTTATATTTCTGCGCCAGCCCATAATTCAAAAGAATGGACTTTGCATGTCCGATATGCAGATATCCGTTCGGCTCCGGCGGGAATCTTGTGCAGACATGATCGTATACGCCCTCTGCAAGGTCTTTGTCTATTTCCTGTTCAATAAAATTCTTTGAAACGATTTCGTTTTCCATGGTTTCCTCCTCAAATCGCAAGATTTCTGCCAATAATCTTATCATAAATTGTATACAACGGCAAGCACAATATGCTACAATGTCTTTGTCACTGCGCATGGCGAAAGTGTTTCTGTATGACACATGTGCGGAAAAGTTATTTAAAGGAGTTATATAAGATTATGAAAAGAGAAAAATTTGGAAGCAGACTCGGGTTCATCCTCGTATCTGCCGGCTGCGCCATCGGTCTTGGAAATGTGTGGAAATTCCCTTACATGACCGGCATGTACGGCGGCGCGGCGTTTATTCTGATCTACCTGTTGTTTCTGGCGATTTTAGGACTGCCGATCATCGTCTGTGAATTCAGTGTCGGACGTGCCAGCCAGAAAAGTATTGCCACCTCGTATAATGCTCTGGAACCGGCCGGTTCCAGATGGCACAATATCCGTTGGCTTGCCATCGCCGGAAATTATATCCTGGTCATGTTCTATTCCATGGTCGGCGGCTGGATGCTCTACTATTGCTTCCGTATGGCAAAGGGTGAATTTGTACAGGCGACCGCCGCACAGATCACCGAAAAATACAACGATATGCTTTTGAATCCGTGGATCCTTGTATTCTGGACGGTACTGGTCATCCTGATCTCATTCGGCATCTGCAGCATCGGACTGCAAAAGGGTGTCGAAAAAGTCATGAAAGTTGTCATGCTCTGCCTCCTCGGGATCATGGTCGTGCTTGCCATCCGTTCCGTCACACTGAGCGGCTCCGCTGAAGGACTTCGTTTCTATCTGATCCCGGACTTTGAGCGGATGGTCGATAACGGAATCGGTAACGTCATCTTCGGAGCTATGAGCCAGGCATTCTTCACCTTAAGTATCGGTATGGGCGGAATGGCGATCTTCGGAAGCTATCTGGACAGATCCCGTTCCCTTACCGGGGAATCTTTGAGTATCGTCCTTTTAGATACCTTTGTGGCACTGATGGCAGGACTGATCGTCATCCCGGCATGTTTCGCCTTTGGCGTAGAACCTGCTGCCGGTCCGGGACTTGTATTTATCACGCTGCCGAATATTTTCACACAGATGGCCGGCGGACGGATCTGGGGATCCTTATTCTTCCTATTCCTGTTCTTCGCCGCCCTCTCCACGATCGTTGGCGTATTTGAAAATATTGTTTCTTTCGGCATGGATCTGTTCCATTTCAGCCGAAAAAAATCGGTTGCGATCAACATTGTTTTGATCACGGTACTTAGTCTTCCGTGTATCCTCGGCTTCAGTGTGCTCTCGGATTTCCAGCCGCTTGGCGCCGGAACAAACATTATGGATCTGGAAGATTTCCTCGTATCCAACAATATTCTTCCGCTTGGATCGGTCGTATATCTGATGTTCTGTACACACAAAAACGGATGGGGATGGAATCACTTTATCAAAGAGGCGAATTCCGGAAACGGTTTGAAATTCCCACAGATCATCCGTGGTTATATGACATACGTTCTGCCGTGGATCGTCGTGATCATTTATCTGAAAGGCTACTATGATATGTTCAGCAAACAGAGCACTCCGGTATTTGTCACTTGGATGATCATCGGTTTCCTGTTCCTGACATTGGTCTTAAGCGTCACACGCAGGAAAAAAACGGGAAATAAGTAAAACTGAATTTCACTTTCAAGCACATGATAAAAATTCCTTTTCAAAAACCGGCAGAAAGAACCTGCCGGTTTCCGAAAGGGATTTTTTATAATCTTGATTTCAAAACAGAAAGCGCCTGCACGATGATCGCCGCATGATCCACTGCGATCACCCCCGCTTCTTTTACCGAAAAAGATTCTTCTCGCACCAGCGTTCCTCTTCGCCGGTATTCTACCAAAGCGCTCGTGTCCAGCCCACGTTCCGGGTTCGTCACATGGAGGGTAAACTCGGTAACAAATTCCCCGTCTCCCCGCTTTGTTCCATTCGCATCTCCGTCCGTTTGTCCGCCGCCTGTCTGCACAGATATTTCCTCCAATTCCAGATCGCACCACACAGCGTCCGCCGCATCATCGCCGGCGCGCACCTGCCGTTCCTCCCCCTGAAGCACTGCCATGTAGGCGGTTGTGATCACCCGCGTTCTCGGATCCCGATCATAATCTCCGTATGTACCGATCTGCTCCATCACAAGACCGTTTACACTGGTCTCCTCCAGAAGTTCCCGTCTCGCCGTATCGTCCAGATTTTCCCGCATCTCGATAAATCCGCCCGGAAGCGCCCAGAAGCCGATACTCGGGTGATTGGAGCGCTTTACGAGCAGCACCCGCATTCCTTTCAGCTCTTTCGTCAGATGTTCCGGCGCCAAAAAGATCACCGCATCTGTCGTACAGCTCGGCGTCCGATATTTGTACGGATCGTAATGCTCCAAAAATTCTTCCAGACTCTCTCCCGCTGCATTCTTCTCATTTGTCCCGTAAAACGGACGTAAATTTTCCAAAAATGATGGCATGGTCGTTCTCCTTTCTTCTCCCATGCCATCATTATACGCGTCTTTTATTTTACTGTAAATAAATCTGTCTTTGTTTTCTCTCTGCTGCTTTTCTGCCGCCTATCTTTTGTTTTTACTTGAGCGCATCTCCGATCGCAACATATTCTGTATATGCATACTCGTCTCCGTTCCAGCCGGTATAGCCGCTGAATCCCTCATAGAACCAGAGCACCATGTCATCGATCCGGTCTTCATCCACAACATAGATCAAAGTATAGCCTAATGTTTCCCCCGGAGCCATCGGTCGGTACAAGCCGGCTTTCATTCTCTGGGTCCCCTCTGTATTCCAGATCGCATCAAAATATTGTGCAAAATTTCCGTTCTGGTAACCGCCGTACTGAAGAGAATATCCCTCGTTAGCGCTATGATAATCCACATTTGGGATCCGGTATGTTCCGTCCTCCTGCCGTGTCAGCTCGGTCAACGTCGGCGCAAGTGATACGCCGCCGGACGCATTCCATTCACTCTGCGTATCGCCCGCATTTCTTGCCTGCATCTTCACCACTACATACTCGGAATCTACCGTGCTCACCGTTTCTTCGCTTCCCGCATCCGAAGTATAACGTTCATGCGGTTTCAGACTTCCGTCTTCATTCATCCATGCAGAAATCTCATCATAGTTCACAAAATTTTCAGCCGGATACTCCTCCGTGGAGATCTGGTCTTTTACTTCCACCGACTGCACGGTATATCGGATATCGTCTTCATGGTCTTTGACCTGTTCATAGTATGGATTCTGCACTTCCTCTCCGACTCCATGCACGGCCTGTGACGGAATAGAGACATCGCTGCCTGTCGCCTGATCTTCCAGCCTTTCCTGTTCTTTTTTGATCACCTCGATCTCTTCATCCGTCGTATACGGAACGGTTTCATCCAACACCCGGATCTCCATCCCCTCCGCTACTTTGACCAGTTCTTCCGCCGGTAGATCGCTCTCGCTCCACACCCGTACGCCATAACCATATTCTTCGTTGAATAAATAAATATTTTTGATCGTTTTTTCGGAATCCACATAGAAATTGTCATCTACAAACACATCGGTTTTCATTCCGCTGATCTCAAGCTGATCCAAATGACTGTCTTTTTTGTATTTCAGCAATTCCTCATCATTTCCGAGACGGGACATCTCGTCCAGTTGTGCCGCATTATAAGTAATCACCGTGATCGTACCGTCCGTTGCCTCATTATGCCACTTTCCTCCATAAGGCCCCTCTTCCGAGTACACATATCCATCCGGAATATACGTCGGCTCCGCCGTGATCTGATGTGCTTCCTGCTCTTTGTTCACCTGAATCTCATACTGCACCGTTTCATCTTTCTCCACCAGATTTGCCTGAAGAAATTTGTTTGCCGCCACAACAACAAAGGATGCTCCCAAACTCAGCGTTGCTGCTGCCAGAACGACTTTCCAGCCCCGCACTCTTCCCTGTCGTTTCTTCCGGCTTGTTTTCTCCTGTACGCTCTCCTGCATATTCTCCTGATCTTGCTGCTGTGCATTCTGCCGGATCTGCCGGTATGCGTCCTGCATCTTTTCATCCACCCGTTTCGGGATCTTCGCTTCTCCGCGTAAGATCTGTTCCATCTCTTCCTTTGAATATTCCCGTTTCATCAATCTTACCTCCTCTCTGCCGCCGGCTCCAGCTGATACAAATGTGCAAACTGCCTGCGGCCTCTCGCCAATCTTGTTTTTACAGTGCTCTCATCCATATCCAGAATCTGTGCAATCTCCCGGATCTTAAATCCCTCTCCATAATATAACATGAGGATCACCCGATATTTCTCATCCATTGTGTTCATCAACTCCTCAAATTCACATTGAAAAAGTTCCCTGCATGTGTCTCCCTGTTCCTGAAATATTTCCACCGGCGTTTCTTTTTTCCCTGTCCGGAGAATATCGTTGCAGTTATTGATCAAGATCCGGATCAGCCATGTCGAAAAATAGCGGTCGCTTTTCAACTGCCCCAGCTTTTCATAACAGTCCAACACAGTTTCCTGCATTGCATCCGCAATGTCTTCTTCCCGATGCAGATAACTTCGGGCGACTTTATACATACTTTGCTTCTGACGTTCCATCAATTCTACAAAAGCATCGGTGTCTCCCTGCCTCGCTTTTTTTATCAGATAGTTCAAAGAAATCCCTCCTTTCTCATCCGCGGGTTCTCTGGATTTTCTTTTCACTTATTAGACGCACAGGATATGAAAAAAGTTTCATCCTGCTTTAAAAAATTTTATAGCGGCGGCAGAGGGCACGAGAAAATACATCTTGTCCACCGACGCTATTGTTTTCCAATGAAAAACGGGGGTTTTACCGCCCCCGTTTCATTCTCAAAATCTGTCTCCTCTACGGAAAATACGCTTCCACACGCCCCAGCAATTCCAAAAAATTCCGAAACCGGATACTTTCCATGCTTCCTGCCTCCGTCACATCATCCCATTCATCATTTGCCGCCCACCAGTCGCGAAACAGAACGTTCATAAGCTGTATAAAATCTTGCTCCTGTTCTCCCGAAGTGATTATAAATATCTCAATATTATTCCGCATATTATCCAAAAGAAAATAGGCTCTCGGCATTCTGCCGATCTTTTGATCTCCGATGAACACCATCAGATCCGTCACCGCATCCCGCATCCGGATCAACTGTTCTTTTTGCCATTTTCTCATAACCACTCCTCCTCATCAGAGCCAGCAGTACCGCCCCACAATTACAGGCTAGGTCACGCACGGTATCTTTGCAAGCATTTAAAATGCAAAACGACAATTAGCAACAAAATGTAGCATCTTATTTGATTTTCCGCCGTCTTTATGCTACCCTTGTATACTGACAGTGCCGTATATCCATGTATACGGAGCATATCATACATCGAAACAAATTAGGAGGAACATTCAAATGAGATTTGTAATCCAACGGGTTGCCCATGCCGAAGTGGCTGTAAATGAAGAGACGATCGGAAAAATCGAAAAAGGATATCTTGTCCTGATCGGAATTGCCGAGACCGATACCCGGGAGATCGCGGATAAGCTGATCCGAAAAATGATCGGACTTCGGATTTTTGAAGATGAAAACGGAAAAACCAATCTTTCCTTATCCGATGTCGGCGGAAGCCTGCTTCTCGTCTCCCAGTTTACACTCTATGCAAACTGTAAGAAAGGAAACCGACCGAGTTTTATCGAAGCCGGATCACCGGAAAAAGCGGAGGAACTTTACGAATACATCATTACAAAATGTAAAGAAAGCGTGCCGACCGTAGAACAAGGTTCTTTCGGAGCGGATATGAAAGTCAGCCTGCTCAACGACGGACCGTTTACGATCCTTTTGGATTCCGAGACATTATAAAAGATCACATCCCCCGTACGCAAAAGCCCCCCTTGAAAATCTTATATCTTCAAGAGGGCTTTTCATTTTCTTCAAAAGCTGATGACGGGAATTGAACCCGTGACCCCTTCCTTACCAAGGAAGTGCTCTACCTCTGAGCCACATCAGCCTGGCGTTCTGCCTGTTATTTAATTATGTACGACGTACACAACGATATGAGTATACAATAAAATCCGCCGGATTGTCAATCCTTTTTTGCAAAAACTTTCTCTGCTTTTGCTTTCACCCGCTGAAGCGCATTGTCGATCGTCTTCGGACTTTTTCCGAGAAGTTCCGCGATCGTCTTATAATCGGTCCCGAGAAGATGCAGATATAATACATGATCTTCGAGAGGACTCAGCGACTCTTTCAACGTCTCGATAAATGCTTCTGTAAATTCTTTCCCAAAGTAAAGCACCTCCGGATTATTGTCGACATGCGGCTCGATCGTATCGATCAGCGGAACCTGCCGTTCCTCTCCGTCTTCCCCCTCCTCATACAGGGAAATATACGAATTCAACGGCATATGTTTTTTCCGGTGCGCCGACTCGATCGCCGTATACATCTGCCGGGAAACGCAGAGTTCCGCAAACGCCGCAAACCCTGCGCCCTGAGATGCGTCAAATGTACGGACCGCTTTCATCAACCCGATCATCCCCTCCTGGATCAGGTCCTCATTTTCTCCTCCGAGCAAAAACATCGCCCGCGCTTTTTTCCGCACCATCGGCTTATACTTTGCGAGAAGATAATCCATGATCTCCGTATTTCCATTATGCAGTTCCCGGATCAGATGCTCGTCTGCCATTGTTTCATATTTCATCATTTATGACATCCTCTGCCTTACGATCTCATATGCCAGAACTCCAGCCGCAACCGATGCATTCAGCGAATCGATCTGCCCTTTCATCGGAATACTCGCAACAAAATCACATTTTTCTTTTACAAGGCGTCCGACGCCCTCTCCCTCATTTCCGATCACAAGACCGATCGGTCCGGTCAGATTCAAGCGGTACATGGATTCTCCGCCCATATCCGCACAGACAAACCAGAGTCCTTTTTCTTTCAGTTCCTCCATCGTCTTCGCCAGATTGGTCACTTTCGCCACCGGCGTATAATTGAGCGCCCCCGCCGAGGTTTTCGCCACGGTCGCTGTCAAACCTACTGCCCGGCGTTTCGGTATAATCACACCGTGCGCTCCGGCGAGATTCGCCGTCCGGATGATCGCTCCCAGATTATGCGGATCCTCAATATTATCCAACAGTACAAGAAACGGATCTTCCCCACGTTCTTTGGCCAATGCAAGCATATCTTCCACAGTCGCATAATCGTATGCAGCTGCATAGGCGATCACGCCCTGATGCCGTCCGGTCTGTGAAATCTGATTCAGCCGATCCTTTCCGACAAAATTCAAGATCGTATCATGTTTTTTCGCTTCTCTTACGATCGTACGGACCGGTCCGTCCTGACAGCCGTCCAACACAAACACTTTATCGATCGGCTTCCCGGAACGAAACGCTTCCAAAACCGCGTTTCTTCCCTCGATCACCAGCGTGTGCATCCGTTCATCCTGAACCGCACGCTCTTCATTTGTTTCATTTTTCTGCACGTTCTTCCTGCTCCTTTTATTCACTCTTTTTATTTATTTTCATGATCTTCCAGACTGCCCAGTCCGATCTTCACAAGTTCCATCAGCCGGTCATACTCCCTCTTTAAATACAAGTACCCGATCAGCGCTTCAAACCCGGTCGCTCTGCGGTAATCTGTGATCGACTGGTTCTTCGCAGGAGATACCGATCTTGTATTACGTCCCCTGCGGTATACCGCGTGTTCTTCCTCTGTCAAATGCGGCTGCATCGCACGCATCATCGCAGACTGTGCAGACGCCTGCACATACTTGCTCGTCTCTTCGTGAAGTTTCTGCACCTGTTTATTTCCTTTGCTGATCACCATACTCTTTATGATCAGATCAAACACGCAATCTCCGATATAAGCAAGCACAAGCGGAGAATATACTTCCGCCTCCATATCCGGAAGTCCCAACGCCTCCCGAATATACTCATGAAAATCCGTTGTTACGCTCTTTTCCATTTCACACCTTCTCTTGTATCTTCCAAAATGATCCCTTTGGCAAGCAGTTCATCGCGGATTTCATCGGCACGGGCAAAATTGCGCTCTTTTCTCGCCGCCTGACGTTCTGCGATCAACGCTTCGATATCCGCATCCAGCAGATCTTCCTGACGTTTCGTAATGATTCCGAGCACATCCGATAATTTCACGATCAGATCCAACACGCCCTGCAGATATGCTTTGGAACTTTCCGCACTTGCTGTTGTATTTGCATGTTTCACCAAGTCAAAGATCGCCGCAACCGCATCCGCCGTGTTGAAGTCGTCCTCCATTGCAGTTTCAAAGTTCTTCACAAATCCCTGCGCCTTTTTCATCTGTACCTGTTCTTCTTCCGTCAACGTATCCGCAGATGCTTTTTCAAGCAGGAAACGTAAATTATCTGTCGCCGTCACAATACGATCCAGACCATTCTTCGCCGCTTCCATCAGTTCCGCGCTGAAATTCAGCGGACTTCTGTAATGTGCGCTGAGCATAAAGAAACGGAGCACCTGAAGATCGTATTTTTCTCCGATCTCTCTTACTGTAAAGAAGTTGCCGAGCGATTTGGACATCTTCCGATTGTCAATATTCAAAAATCCGTTGTGCATCCAATATCTGGAAAACTCTTTGCCGTTCGCCGCCTCACTCTGTGCGATCTCATTTTCATGATGCGGGAAGATCAGATCCTCTCCTCCTGCATGGATATCGATCTGTTCGCCCAAATATTTTTTGGACATCTCGGAGCATTCGATATGCCATCCCGGACGTCCCTCGCCCCACGGAGATTCCCACGCCGGCTCGCCCTCTTTTTTCGGTTTCCAAAGCACAAAATCAAGTGGATCCTCTTTTTCATCCTCACCGCTTACAAGAAGCGCGCGGTTTCCGGAACGAAGATCATCTAAGTTCTTATGGGACAGTTTCCCGTAATCTTTGAACTGTCTCGTACGAAAATATACCGTTCCGTTCTTTGCATACGCGTATCCCTTTTCGATCAATGTGCCGATCAGCTCGATCATTCCGCCGATCTCCTCTGTTGCCAGCGGATGTGTCGTCGCCGGAAGCACGTTCATATCCGCCATATCTTTTTTGCATTCTTCGATATAACGCTTGGAGATCTCTTCCGCCGTCACGCCCTCTTCATTTGCTTTTTTGATAATCTTATCGTCCACATCGGTAAAGTTGGATACATAGTTCACATCATATCCTTTGTATTCAAAATATCTTCTCACTGTGTCAAATACGATCATCGGACGCGCATTTCCGATATGGATATAGTTATATACGGTCGGTCCGCATACATACATACGGACTTTCCCCTCCTCCAACGGAATAAATTCTTCTTTCTGTCTGGACATTGTATTATATAATTTCATATCTTGTACTCCTTTCCATTTTCACCTTTCAGTTTTACCCTGTATCTTCCTAATCCGCCTTATATTCCCGTTCTTTTGCAGAACATTTCGCCTCTTTACAGTGCATACATTTCAGACGGCTTTCCATCTCCAGAAGTTCTTCGTGCAGTTGGAAATTGGCGATCTGCAGTTCTTTGATATCATTCAGCATCGGATCCGGCAGATGGATCTGATCCATGTCCGCCTGCGGTACTTTTTTGTCGTCTCTTCGCACGATCCGTCCCGGAACGCCGACCACAGTACAGTTCGGCGGCACTTCTTCCAGCACAACGGCTCCGGCGCCGATCTTGGAATTTTCCCCGATCGTAAAAGAGCCGAGAATCTTGGCTCCGGCGCTGACCATCACATTATCTTTCAATGTCGGATGACGCTTTCCCTGTTCCTTTCCGGTTCCTCCCAGCGTGACTCCCTGATACAACGTGACATTATCGCCCAGGATCGCGGTCTCACCGATGATCACACCGCTTCCGTGATCGATAAAAAGCCCCTTGCCGATCGTCGCCCCTGGATGGATCTCGATCCCCGTCTTTCTCACGCCTCTCTGGGAAATCCATCTCGCCAGAAAATAATGTTTTTTCATATACAGCTTATGCGCGATCCGATAGTGGAGAATCACCTTGAAACTGGGATACAGCAGCACTTCCATATTCGATTTGATCGCCGGATCCCGCTCCCGGACTACTTGAATCTCTTCTTTGATATAAGATATAATTCCCATGCTTCCTCCTAAAAAAGAAAACTCCGTCTCAGACTAAGAGACGAAGTTTATCCGCGGTTCCACTCTATTAAAAGAATTAAAACAATCCTTTCACTCACGGCGTGTAACGTCCGCCAAACGTACTTTGCTGGCAGCAGGACTTTTTGATCCTTTCCTGTTCCGGATCACTTTTATTCTGCTCTCACAAAGTCAGCTCCCGAATGCACTTCACAACCGCTCCGCTTAAGACCGCTCTCAGCCGGTGACCGTCTCTCTCTGGAAAGTTTCTGCCGCTGCTACTCTTTTCGTTCTCTGCTTTTTACCTATCTGCGTTCTATATTATGCAAAAAAACTTATTTTGTCAACCTGTTTTCCTTTTAGTATTCGTATTCGTGCCCTTTATACAATCTCATTCAGATAAATTTTATCGAGCGGCTGTATCTTCTTCAATTCGCCCATCAGTCGTTCACTCAAAAATACATCCGGCTCTTCAGCGACTTCTTCTACACTTTTATATCCAAACAAAAGACTGGTCAGCGCCGCGATCGAAAGTACGCCCTCCGAATCTTCTGTCTCCCGGACGTAGATCTTCGCTTCGCAGTCACTCGATCGTTGCTTTTCAACCTCTTTCGCCACATCCGCCTCTTTCACCGTGTCTTCCCCCTCTTCGATTTCCCCGATCGGAGAGCTTTGCAGTTTCCACACACGGCTGTTCTGCGTCAAAATAGAATCCAGCACTGCAAAGGAGCAATCAATCTGTTCTCCTGCTTTTGTTTTCAATAACCGCAGCAGACTTTCCAGATGCAGGATCCGGACCATGATCGTCGGTTTCTTCTTCTGAAATTCAACTGTCCCGATTTTTTCTTCTTCGGAAATCCCGGCATAGACAAGCGCTTCTTTTTGCCCGTGCTTTTCACAAATCTTACCCACTGCCGCCCAGAATTCCGTTTCATATTCTTTCAGATAAAGCGGTTCTCTGATCTCAAGACCATCCTCGTCGCCATACAAAAAACAGCCTACGATTTTTTCTGACCGCTTCAGTATCGCGATTCCGCCATTCTCGCTCTGCTGCTCAAACAGCATCGTCTGATAATACTGTTCATCCCGCACCGCATAGATCTGAAACCGTTCGGAAAAATACTCCATAAAGAATGCCGCCAGATCCGCTCCGTCGCCGATCCCTGCTTCGGATACAGGAAGAGACTTTTGTTCCTGCTTTTCCACAACCGTATATTTCCATACATTTTGATCGTATACGAACCGGAAATCATATGGCGTATAGATTACTTCCGCTGCCGGCATCAAAAAAGTAAACGGCTGTTTTTCCTGATACATCGCCTGCATCGCTTTTCGCAGGAGCATCCCCATATATCCCCGTTTCCGGTAAGATTCCTCAGTCGCCACTGCGATGATATATCTGCCGTCAAACTGTCCCTCTCCTACCTGGATCAAAAAAGGATTCAAATGTAGCATCGAGCGGATTTCCTCATCTTCTTCCACCACATAAACACTATTTTCACGGGTTTTGAAAAAATAATAATAATCTAAAAATGCTTTACTGTCTTCCTGAAAAACTTTTTCCCAGAGCAAGCGGGTTTTCCCGTGTTCCTGCTGTTTCAACAGCCGTACTTCCATCTGTTCGTCCTCTTTTCTTTGATCTTCTGCAATAACTGACCTGATACATTGAAATTTTCTATGCCTGACAGCCTGTACATCCGCCGCATCCCTGTCCCGGCGTCACATCATAGCTGCTGTAATTGGTCGCTTTTTCCAACAGGCAGATTGCCTGTGAGGAGATTCCCTCACCGCTTCCGGTAAATCCCAGTCCTTCCTCCGTTGTTGCTTTGACGTTGATCTGCTCCAATTCGATATGCAGCGCTTTCGCTATATTTTCCCGCATTGCAGGAATATGCGGAAGCATCTTCGGACGCTGGGCGATGATCGTTGCATCGATATTTTCCACAATAAAATGGTTCTCATCCAGCAGTGCCGCCACATGTTCCAGAAGCCGGATACTGGAGATCCCTTTGTACTGCGGATCCGTATCCGGAAAATGTCTTCCGATATCGCCAAGCGCAGCCGCGCCGAGCAATGCATCCATGATCGCATGAAGCAATACGTCCGCGTCCGAATGTCCTAGAAGACCTTTTTCATACGGTATTTTTACTCCGCCAAGGATCAGTTCCCTGTTCTCTGTCAATTTATGAACGTCATATCCCATTCCAACACGCATTTTTATTTCTCCTCATAATCATTTTCAAGTTCTTCTGATTTTCCGTTTTCTTCTTCCTGTGCAAGATCCAGTTCGATCACATTCGCATCCTCTTCTCTTGCCGTTTCATTTTTTTGTGTTTCATTTTTCTGTGTTTCATCTTTTGATATTTCTTCTGTTTCCTGATCTCCCGGATCTTTTATCTCCGAATCGTCCGTTTCTTTATCTTCTTTCAGATCCGCTGTGTGCAGATCTGTTTCCGCCAGACTTTTCCCTGCGTCCTCCCGGAGCACCGGCATCGGCGCAGTCCGAAACTTTGTCTTATCGTGCTGTGGTTTTGCAAATTCCTTTTTGCTGCCGGTCTCTCCACTCGCATCTTTTTTATGCTTATCACCGGAATCCCCCATTGTCAACTGATAAAGTGCCCGGATATTCCGTATCGTATACCACACTCCCACTCCCAGGAAGATCACCGCGATCACGGCTTTCATCATATAATCACTCGGTTTATCTCTCATCGCCTGTGAAAATAATGCGATCCCCAGATAGGAAAGGTACAATCCCGCCACCATGCGCAGCACAAATCCCGATTTTTTGTTCATCTGTTTTTTCCTCCGTATTATGTTTTTGCAACAAATGTCCGAAATGCAAGTTTTTTACATTTCGGACATTCCATTTCTTTTATATTGGATTTTCCAAAGATTATTTTGTAATGAAAAGCTGAACCCAATATTCCGTTCCATAAGCGTCTGTATAATGACCGACGCCGATATGAGAATAATCCCCCATAATATTCATATAATGTCCCGGGCTGTTGAGCCATCCGTTCATTACACTTTCTGCACTGGTTTGTCCCGCCGCAATATTTTCACCTGCCATCCAGTACCGGATCCCATATTCTTCCAGAACCGTAAAGCACACACTTCCATCCGGTCTGTTATGCGAAAGGTTGCTCACCAGCTCCTCCGCACGTTTTCCTGCCGCCTCTGCCAATGTATAATCATACTGCAGCGCTTCCAGTCCGTTTGCCGCGCGGGCTTCGTTGACCAGCGCCCAGACTTCCTGCTCTTTTAACGCTGAATCATCGCTTACCCAGCAGCCGTCCGCACCGACATAATAACCGCCGATCCATGTATTCGTCGCCATCACACCATTGTCATACAGATAATAGTTACCAACCCAAGTGCCTGACGCCATCACGCCGCTGTCATACATAAAATACCAGTAACCGTTGATCATCTGCCAGCCGGTCAGCATATAACCGGCCTCGTTAAAATAATACCATTGACCGTCGATCATTTCCCAGCCGTTCGTTGTATAGCCGCCGTCCGCATGGCGATACCACCAGCCGCGTCCATTCCGGATCCACTGACTGCTTCCATATCCCGGGATCCACGCGCCGTCTCCGCCGACATAATAATCACCGATCCATGTGTTCGTCACCATCGCTCCGCTTGCTCCAAGATAATAATTGCCGATCCATGTATCCGCAGCCATCACACCATTGTCATACATGTAATACCAGGTTCCGCCCAGATTCTGCCAGCCGGTCAGCATGTAACCGCTGCCGTCAAAATAATACCAGCTTCCGTCCACCTGTCTCCAGCCATTGACCGCATAGCCTGCGCCGCCGTCTTCCTGAAGCCACCAGCCATATCCATCCTGATGCCACTGAGCTGCCTGTACATCCAAACCTCCTACGATGCCGCCGCCAGCTGCAAGCACTGCCGCTGTCAAAAGTGCCACAACCTTTTGTTTCATAGACTTCTTCCTCCTATGTCCGATCTGCTTGATCATTTTCTTTTATTTTATTGGATTTCTTCGGAAGATGCAAGAAAATTTCTGTATTGTGCCAATATTGCGCCAATATTGTTCCTTGTACACCGACGCTAGCGCTTCAAAATATCTAATCTCTTTTTAAACATCTCCATATATTCCGGGAAATATTGAAACCATTCGTCTTCTATACCACAGATCTGGTTCAAACCAACCCGTTCAACAGCCTGTAATGCAGCTTGTTTCTGATTCATTCTCTCATCAAAACAAGTCTGACAATTCGCCCCATCCAGTATATCATACATTTGAAAAGATTGATTAAAATCCATTAACGGATGCAGAGATATTGGTTTATTATTTACATTGTTGACTAATACTCCCCAGTTGCCCCAATGTCGATCCGTATTTCCAATGAGATAATCAACGATATTCATCATATAATAATTATATCCATCCAGTGCCAAGATATATTTTTTTATATTCTTTTCATGATTCTGTGCATATATTGCAAATGCTTCCATAGATATAATAGAAACCTCTTGAGAAGTTATATTCTTACTGATTGTTACAGGCTCATGATCAAATTCCCCTCTATCGTAGATCACTTGATTCACTTTAAAGCATTGACATATTCTGCTTGCAAGCAATTCTCTTTCTACTGCATCCTGTCCGCCATCTTTTAATAATGAAAATCCTTTGCCCGTTCTTTTCCAGGCTTTCGGAAATACTCCATTTGTAGACAAATCTTTTGCAAGATTTTCATTATCTACGGTATATTGTTTACCTCGTAGTGCAATATCTATAAAGATATTCTCCAAATGATTCTCATACAAATTAATTTCTTCAAATGATATTTTTTCCCCTTTATTGCGCACCCAGAATACATCCGTCAAAGATGCGCACCTATATGACAACGCTATTTTTGCTCTGTCCCTGTCCGTCACTGCCTGCTGCATTCCAATACTATTTAGAATTTCTTTTGCATATTTTCGATCCAAGGTCAGCACTCTGGTTGCACACCAATAATAAAAATTTGTAATATTATTTACAAGTGTATCAATGTCCTCTTCTTCTTCAAGATACAAATTATACGGCATAAAACTTTTATAATATATCTTACATCTTCCGGACATATCAATTTTTGCCACTCTTCTGTTTTTATGCATAATTTCTAATACATTACCGCTCATTGTTATCACTTCCCTTGACGATCATTCTATATTATATTACCATATCCTCTTTTTTTAAACAACTTCCCCTAAGATCTTCTCCTGCATATCAGGAAATGAAAAACAATCGTATTTTCCATTAAAGCACAAAAAAAGCCCATGACCATGGACTTTTCTCTCAATAGCGGAAACTGGATTTGAACCAGCGACACCACGGGTATGAACCGTGTGCTCTAGCCAACTGAGCTATTCCGCCATACACATATAAAATTGGGTAATATATGGGGCCTACAGGGCTCGAACCTGTGACCCTCTGCTTGTAAGGCAGATGCTCTCCCAGCTGAGCTAAGACCCCATAATAGCGGAAACTGGATTTGAACCAGCGACACCACGGGTATGAACCGTGTGCTCTAGCCAACTGAGCTATTCCGCCATATACATATAAATTGATAATTCATGGGGCCTACAGGGCTCGAACCTGTGACCCTCTGCTTGTAAGGCAGATGCTCTCCCAGCTGAGCTAAGACCCCGAATTTCAACTTTGCAAGTTGTTTACCCGTAACTTGCTTTGCTATTATACTATTAATCCCACGGAAATGTCAACGCTATTTTTCATCTTTGTTAAAGTTGCTCTTTTCTCGAAAACGCGATAAATTTTTATACAATTCAAACAATTCCTTTTCCGTATAAATAACGGCAACATCCCCTTGGGACGCCGCTTTACTCTGTGCACACCAAGGGGATATTACAGTTCCTGTCTCTTATTTAAAATACTTCACTCCGGATTCAAAAATCTTCAGATCCTGTTCTCCGTAAATATTGATCGCCACGGAATCTCCGCGCCGTTCGGAATGTGCCATCTTTCCGAGCACTCTTCCATCCGGACTTGTAATTCCTTCGATCGCGCAGTAAGATCCGTTGATGTCCCACTCTTCGTTCATGGAAATTCTGCCCTCCGGATCACAGTACTGTGTCGCCACCTGACCGTTTTCAAATAATTTCTTCAGCCATTCATCATTTGCCACAAATCTGCCCTCTCCGTGTGAAGCCGGGTTCGTATATACGCCACCCAGGTCTGCTTCCTGAAGCCAAGGGGATTTATTGGAGACGACTTTTGTATATACCATTTTTGAAATATGACGTCCGATCGTATTGTAAGTCAGTGTCGGAGAATCTTCCGTCTGTCCTACGATCTTTCCATATGGCACAAGCCCCAGTTTGATCAATGCCTGGAAACCATTACAGATACCAAGCGCCAGTCCGTCCCGTTCTTCCAAAAGCTTCTCCACAGCTTCTTTGATCTTTGCATTCTGGAATGCCGTTGCAAAGAATTTAGCAGAACCATCTGGCTCGTCGCCTGCGCTGAAGCCGCCCGGGAACATGATCATCTGCGCCCCTGAGATCGCTTTTTCAAATTCTTCCACGGAATCCCGGATTCCCGTCGCGTCCAGATTCTTAAATACTTTTGTGATGACTTTCGCTCCGGCACGCTCAAATGCCCGTCGGCTGTCATACTCGCAGTTCGTTCCCGGAAATACCGGAATAAATACGGTCGGCTGTCCGATCTTATGACTGCAGATATGGATTTCGGAAGCGTTGTACAATTTCTCCTCCACCGGCTCGTCACTGTCCGCTGCTGATTTTGTAGCAAATACATTTTCCAGCGTATTCATCCACGCTTCTTTCGCTTCGCCAAGTTCCAGTTTCTCACTGCCATATGCAAATGTCTGCTCTGCGGTCACTTCACCGATCACCGTGTAAGCGATACTCAAACTGCCAACCTGATCTGCCGGAACTTCCGCAACCAGATCTCCGAATGCCGGTGCAAACGCATCGCGCGGATCAAGAGAATGTTCCAGTTTCACACCAAATCCGTTTCCGAATGCCATTTTACTTACAGCCGCCGCAATTCCGTGGCGATCCAGTGCATATGCGGAAACGATCTTTCCACTGTGGATGTCATCCGCGAATTTACCGTACTGCTCCATGATCTGTGTATATACAGGAAGATCGTACTCATCTCTCTCGATCTTCATCCAGACGATCTTGTTGCCCGCTTTTTTGAATTCCGGTGTGATGATCTCGTCTTCCGTCGCCATATCCACGGCAAAAGACACCAGTGTCGGCGGAACGTCTATATCCTGGAACGTTCCGGACATACTGTCTTTTCCGCCGATCGACGGCAGACCAAATCCGATCTGTGCATCATATGCGCCGAGAAGCGCTGCAAACGGCTGACTCCATCTCTTCGGATCTTCTGTCATACGACGGAAATACTCCTGGAATGTAAAGCGGATCTTCCGATAATCTCCGCCGGATGCTACGATCTTTGCAACAGATTCCACAACCGCATAAATCGCACCATGATACGGACTCCAACTGGACAGATACGGATCAAAACCGAAGCTCATCATTGATACACTGTCGGTCGTTCCGTTCTGAACCGGAACTTTCGCCACCATCGTCTGTGTCTCCGTCATCTGATATTTTCCACCGTGCGGCATGAACACCGAACCGGCTCCGATGGAACCGTCAAACATCTCCACAAGACCTTTCTGCGAGCAGACATTTAAGTCTTTCAGCGTATCAAGCCATTTTTCTCTTACACTTCCCACTTCATTCTTCACGAACAGGGAATCTTCTCTGGATGGGATCTCCACTTCCACATCCGTCTCCTGATGCGCCCCGTTTGTATCCAGAAATGCGCGGGAAATATTCACGATCTCTTTTCCTCTCCATACAAGGACAAGTCGCGGAGACTCGGTAACGACAGCAACCTGTGTCGCTTCCAGATTCTCTTCCGCCGCATATGCAAGGAACTGTTCCACATCTTTTGGATCTACCACAACAGCCATACGCTCCTGGGATTCAGAGATCGCGATCTCTGTTCCGTCCAGTCCGGCATATTTTTTCGGTACTTTATCCAGATCCACACGAAGTCCCTCTGCCAGCTCTCCGATCGCAACGGAAACTCCGCCTGCACCGAAGTCATTACATTTTTTGATCAGGCAGCTTACCTCTTCCCTGCGGAACAGACGCTGGATCTTACGTTCTGTCGGCGGATTTCCTTTTTGAACTTCCGCTCCGCATGTCTCGATCGACTCTTCTGTATGTACTTTGGAAGATCCGGTCGCGCCGCCGCAGCCGTCACGTCCGGTACGTCCGCCCAGCAAAATGATAATATCTCCCGGATCGGAAGTTTCACGGATCACTGCGCGTCTCGGCGCTGCGCCAAGCACTGCCCCGATCTCCATACGTTTTGCCACATAATCCGGATGATAGATTTCTTTGACGCTTCCGGTCGCCAGACCGATCTGATTTCCGTAAGAACTATATCCGTTCGCTGCCCCCCGCACCAGTTTCTTCTGCGGAAGTTTTCCTTTCAATGTCTCGTTTACGGAAACGGTCGGATCTGCCGCCCCGGTCACGCGCATTGCCTGATATACATAAGTACGTCCTGACAACGGATCACGGATTGCACCGCCAAGGCAGGTTGCCGCCCCGCCGAACGGTTCGATCTCGGTCGGATGGTTGTGCGTCTCATTCTTGAAATTGATCAGCCACTCTTCTTCCACGCCGTCTACTTTGATCGGCACAACAATACTGCATGCATTGATCTCATCGGATTCTTCCTGATCTTCCAGTTTTCCCTCTTTTTTCAGCTTGCGCATTGCCATCAGTGCAAGATCCATCAGGCAGACAAACTTGTCTTCTCTTCCGGCAAAAATCTCACTGTGTGTCTGCAAATACTGTTTGTATGTATTTTCAATCGGTTCTCTGTAATCTCCGTCTCCAAACCGCACATTTTTCAGTTCGGTAGAAAATGTCGTGTGACGGCAGTGATCGGACCAGTAAGTATCCAGCACACGGATTTCCGTCATCGACGGGTCTCTGTGTTCTTCCGTCTTGTAGTAATTCTGGATATGCAGAAAATCTTTAAAAGTCATCGCAAGTCCGAGAGAATCATACAGTTCTTTTAAATCTGCCTCCGCCATCTCTGCAAATCCGTCAAAAATCTTTACATCCGCCGGCTCTTCAAATACCGTGACCAAAGTCTCCGGTTTCTCCAGTCCTGTCTCTCTGGAATCTACCGGATTGATGCAGTGGTTTTTCACCGCCTCAAACTCTTCCTCTGTCAACGCTCCCTCGATCACATAGGTCGTTGCCGTACGGATCACCGGCTCCTCATCTTCTTTGATGAACCGGATACACTGCTCCGCAGAATCCGCTCTCTGGTCAAACTGTCCCGGCAGATATTCCACGGAAAAGATATGGTCATTCTCCCGATGCGGAAATTCTTCCAGATAAAAATCGTCTACCGGAAGCTCCGCAAACACCCCTCTGCATGCTTTTTCAAATGTATCCTCTGAAATATTCTCGACATCGTAGCGGATCAGCACGCGCACACCGGTCACAGTCCGGATGCCAAGGTAATGTTTGATCTCATGACGCAGATCTTTTGCCTGCACGGCAAAATCTGTTTTCTTCTCTACATAAACACGTTTTACATTACTCATATTCTGTCTCCTTTTGAATCCATTTGTTTTATCTTATCACATTTTCCCGCATAAGGATAATTAATAGAATTAAAGCTATTCATAAGCAATACTAATTTTCCGTATTCTTCCTCTTTTGTTCTATCTTCTTCCATCTTCGTTTCGCCGCAAGACTGAGCAAAAGCAGGATTCCCACGCCAAGCAGGAACATCCAGCCGATCCGGATCACAAAGTCAAAAAATAATCCCTCCGGAAGCATCCGGATCATATAGTCTGTCGCCGGATCAAATATCCACAGATCGTTGTCAAAGAAAATCTCATGGAATAACGTAAACACTGCATTAAAATCCCGCGCTACCGCGATTCCGAGAACCGTTACCGCCGCCAGCAGCACTCCGAGTATGATCTGCCAGCTCTTTGAAAGAATCCGGATCCAGTCCGCTTTCATTAAGATCAACCCCAAAACGCATACAACCAGAACGATCACTGCACTTTCCCGAAGCCGCATTCCGCCGAGGAACAGCCCCTGCACTTCCTCCATGTGGAAACGATCCTGTTCATTGAAAAAATCCTGTCTGACGTCTTCCACTGTCGTGATCACGCGCAGTTCTTCCCGGTCTCCGCGCAGATATGCCATCATCTCTTCTGTCACATACATAACATCTTCCATTTCCATATCCAGATCTTCCAGCACATGATATTTTTCATATTCTTTTTGATAATAACTGAAATCCAGATACATTGCCGCTTCAAATGCCGTGATCAGCAGGATCACGACTGCTGCCGCCGATGCCGCGATTCCCATGATCCACTGCAAAGTGCTTTTCACCTGTTTGTTCATCTCTTACTTCCTCCATTTCATCTGTGCCCACTAGATCGGTTCTGATTTCTAATTGCATTTTCGCCGTTTTTATCTTATAATAAGATTAATATTTATTAGGAGGTCTAATAATGGACATCAATTATGAATTATACAAAGTTTTTTATCACGTTGCTTCTACTTTAAGTTTTTCCGAAGCTTCCAAACAGCTTTTTATTTCCCAGTCTGCTGTCAGTCAGTCTATTAAAACGCTGGAGCGCAAACTGGATCAGACACTGTTTATCCGCAGCACCAAGCATGTCCAGCTGACTCCCGAGGGGGAGATCCTGCTCCGCCACATTGAACCGGCGATGCATTTTATCCGCCGGGGAGAAGCGCAGCTGCTTGACGCTGCCGCCACGGGAGGTCAGATCCGCATCGGTGCCAGCGATACGATCTGCCGCTATTTTCTTGTCCCATATCTGGAACGGTTTCACCGGGACTTTCCGAGCGCACATATCAAAGTCATCAATCAGACTTCGATCAAGTGCGTAGAGCTTTTGGAAACCGGACAGGTCGATCTAATCGTAACCAACTACCCGAACCAATACCTGAGCAACGTTTCTTCGATCAAGAAGATCCGTACATTCAAAGATGTGTTCATTGCGAACAAATCTTTTGAACAGCTGAAAGGTCAAAAGCTTTCCTATGAGCAGCTCTCCAAATACCCGATCCTGATGCTGGATAAGCGCAGCACGACCAGTGAATTTCTACATCGGCTTTTCCAGCAGCATCATCTGGATCTCGTTCCGGAGATCGAACTGACCAGCAATGATCTGCTCATCGATCTCGCCCGGATCGGTCTGGGGATCGCTTTCATCCCGGATTTCTGCATCCAGGAGCCAAACGATGACCTGTTTATCGTGGAGACCGAAGAGGAACTCCCGACAAGGGAGCTTGTGATCGCCCACAATGAACAGATCCCCCTCACAAAAGCTTCGGAAGAATTTTTAAACTATTTTGAAGACTGCGGTACCGAACGGTCATAAACCTCTTTTTCATGCTTTAAAAAACCCGGATACAGCGGACAGGATTCCAAAACAGATTCCTTTCCTCATTGTTCCGGGCTTTTCTTTTATTCCACTGTCGCGATCCGCATCATATTGCTCGCGCCGCTCTTTTCTCTTAGTACATTCGGGGACGGGATCCCTGCTGTAAGAACGACGATATCTCCTGTCTCCACATACTGTTTTACACTTGCCAGCTCGATCGCCGCATTGCAGATATCATCGGTTGTGGAATGTTCCAAAGATTTCAGTGGTCTTACACCCCAGTAAATCGACATACGGCGAAGCACACGCTCGCTCGGCGTCACGCCGAGAATCTCCTGCTTCGGACGCAGATTGGATACAACTCTTGTCGTCGCGCCGGACACCGTCGGTGTAATGATACATTTGGCATTTAAGTTTGCCGCCGCAACAACCGAAGAATATCCGATCGCGCTGGACACGCTGGATTTCAGATGATCGCATGCATTTCCGCTCAAATGTGCGTAATCCAGATGCTGTTCCGTATTTTCAATAATGTGCACCATCATCTGCAGCGCTTCCAGCGGATATTTTCCGGCTGCCGTCTCCCCTGAGAGCATAACTGCGTCTGTTCCGTCATACACTGCGTTGGCCACATCGGTCACTTCCGCTCTCGTCGGACGCGGATTGCGGATCATCGAATCCAGCATCTGCGTCGCTGTAATAACAGTCTTGAAAGAATTATTGCACTTCTGGATCAGCATTTTCTGAAGATACGGTACTTCTTCCGCCGGGATCTCCACCCCAAGGTCGCCGCGGGCTACCATGATCCCATCTGCTGCACGCAGGATCTCATCGATATTCCGGATTCCCTCCGCATTCTCGATCTTTGCAATGATCGGGATGTACGGTGCATTCAGACTCTTTAAAAATGCTTTGATCTCCAGCACACACTCTGCATTCCGTACAAACGAGGCGGCAATAAAGTCCACATCCTGTTCCACGCCGAATTTGATGTCTTCTTTGTCTTTCTCTGTGATCGCCGGAAGACGTACCGCAACATTCGGTACGTTCACGCCTTTACGCTCTCCCAGTTCTCCGCCGTTCAAAATCTTACAGACAATGTCCTTTTCTTCCCGGTCGATCACTTCCAACTCGATCAGACCGTCATCAACCAAGATCCGGCTTCCTTTATCTACATCATCGAGCAGTCCGGTGTAAGAAATGGAAACCCGGGTTTCATCCCCTACAACCTCTTCGATCGTCAGACGGAATGTCTCATTCGCTTTGAGCATTACTTTTTTTCCGTCTTTCAAAAGCCCGGTCCGGATCTCCGGTCCTTTCGTGTCCAAAAGGATCGCCGTATTGGAACGCTCTTCCTCTCGGAGCTGCTTAAGCATATCCATACGCCGCTTATGCTCGTCATAAGAACCATGTGAAAAATTGAAACGCGCCACGTCCATCCCGTTTTTGATCAATGCACGCATCATATTGCGGTCGTCGGTCCTCGGTCCCATCGTACATACTACTTTTGTCTTTTTCATCTTTACTCTCCTTTATGCTCTTAAGTCTGATGTATCCCTGTCTGCTGTCATGCATTTTGCATCGGCACATTTGCCTTGTGCCGTTTTTGCTTTTTTCTGAATTTACTTCACATGTTCATGTGTAAAAAGATGATCCTGGCAGTACTCATAATTCCCGTTGCACTTGGAACAAAAACGGAACTCCAGATTCGGATCGTCCAGTTCTGTTCGTCCGCATACCGCGCAGCGGTGTCTTGCCCCGCCTGCATATGTCATATGGGGACGTTCCTGTTCCTGCTTAAATTTCCGCTTACGCATCTGCTCTTTCGGCATATACGGCTTCACGTTTCTGCTCGACAGGAAGAAAACGATAAAGTTCAAAAGCGATGCGATGATCGCGATCCGTGTGAACAGATTTCCCCGGACCAGATCATAGATTGTAAGCGCCGCATAGACAAGCGCCATCCACTTCATCTTGATTGGCAGGATGAAATATAACAGTACTTCCATATCCGGATAGCTTACGGCAAATGCAAGAAAGATCGACATATTAATATAATAAGTGCTGAAAAATACACCGTAGCCGACTGCATCCACACCTACGATCAGATACAGCAGAAATGCCCCGATCACCGTAAACAGGATCCCCGAAAAAATGTATACATTATAGCGGAACGCTCCCCACGTCCGCTCCAATGCCGTACCGAGTGAATAATAAAACAGCATCATGATCACAGTCGTAAAAATATTTCCGCTTGGCGGGATCAATACCCATGAAATGATCCTCCAGATCTGTCCGTGCAGAATATACGCCGGTTCCAGCGTCAGAAGATTCAACAAATTCGGTACAAACATATAGACACCGAATCCGATGATATACCCTCCGATCAGATAAAGGGTAAGATTGTGAATTGCATAACGCCCAAATTTTCTTTCCAGTTTGTTTAGCCAGTTCAAATGTCATTCTCCTCTTTTTTATAATTTGATTTCAATTGTACCGTTTGCCCCGTAGTTTGTCAAATATCCAACGCACGTTTCACATTAAATTTTAGTAAAATTTTTAAGGAATCTCTTTCAGAACACGACAATCCTCGTCAGAATACCAATTGACATTTCATGATCTTGTCGTATAATGTAGTTTGTCATAAATCCGGCACTATATTTAATAGGAAATAACCGGATCAACGCTTTTAAAAAATGAGGGCTTTTTATGAAACAAAACGAATTACATACTTTGGGAATCGATATCGGATCCACCACGGTGAAGATCGCGGTTCTGAACAATGAGAACGAAGTGCTTTTCTCCGATTACGAACGGCACTTTGCGAATATTCAGGAGACTTTATCCGACCTCCTCGGGCGCGCGCTTTATACGCTCGGTCCGATCCGTGTCTCCCCGGTCATCACCGGTTCCGGAGGTCTGACACTGGCCAAACATCTCGGTGTTCCTTTCGTCCAGGAAGTGATCGCCGTATCGACTGCGTTACAGGACTATGCGCCGCAGACTGACGTTGCGATCGAACTCGGCGGAGAAGACGCAAAGATCATCTATTTTGAGGGTGGCAATGTCGAGCAGCGTATGAACGGCGTCTGCGCGGGAGGTACCGGCTCTTTTATCGACCAGATGGCATCTCTTCTGCAGACCGATGCATCCGGGCTCAATGAATACGCCAAGCATTATCAGGCATTGTATTCCATCGCCGCACGCTGCGGCGTATTTGCCAAATCCGATATCCAGCCATTGATCAATGAGGGGGCTTCCAAAGCGGATCTGTCTGCATCGATCTTTCAGGCAGTTGTCAATCAGACGATCAGCGGGCTTGCCTGCGGAAAGCCGATCCGCGGACATGTCGCATTTTTGGGCGGACCGCTGCACTTTTTATCCGAACTTCGTGCCGCTTTCATCCGCACATTGAAGTTGGACGACGAACATATCATCGCACCGAATCACTCTCATCTGTTTGCAGCGATCGGTTCCGCATTAAATTCAAAAAAAGATACGCCGGTTGCCCTGCGCACATTGCAGGAACGGCTGGCATCGAAGATCGAGATGGAATTTGAAGTGGAGCGTCTCGAACCGCTTTTTGCAACAACCGAAGAATACGAAGCATTCACTGAGCGGCATGCCAAACACCATGTACCGGTTACCGATTTAAGCACTTATAAAGGAAAGGCTTTCCTCGGGATCGACGCCGGATCGACTACGACAAAAGCCGCGCTTGTCGGCGAAGACGGAACGCTTCTTTATTCCTTTTATCACAACAATGAGGGAGATCCGTTAGGCACAACGATCTCCGCGATCAAAGATATTTACAGCCAGCTCCCGGAAGATGTAAAGATCGTCCACTCCTGCTCCACAGGCTACGGCGAGGCATTGATCAAAGCCGCGCTGCTTTTGGATGAGGGCGAAGTGGAGACGGTGTCTCATTACTATGCCGCTTCTTTCTTTGAACCGGATGTGGACTGTATCCTTGACATCGGCGGTCAGGATATGAAATGTATCAAGATCAAAAACCAGACCGTTGACAGCGTACAGCTGAACGAAGCCTGTTCTTCCGGATGTGGTTCCTTTATCGAAACCTTTGCAAAATCTTTGAATTATTCCGTGGAAGATTTTGCCCACGAAGCATTATACGCACAAAATCCGATCGATCTCGGAACCCGCTGTACCGTATTTATGAACTCCAAAGTCAAGCAGGCACAAAAAGAGGGGGCTGCCGTCGCTGACATTTCAGCCGGACTTGCATATTCGGTCATCAAAAATGCGTTGTTTAAGGTGATCAAAGTCTCCGATGCCTCCGAACTCGGAAACCATATCGTCGTACAGGGCGGTACGTTCTACAACAATGCCGTATTGCGCAGTTTTGAAAAGATTGCGGGATGCGAAGCCATCCGTCCGGATATCGCCGGTATCATGGGCGCTTTCGGCGCTGCACTGATCGCACGGGAACGTTATGTGGAATGCGAGGGGACTACAATGCTTTCCATTGATGAGATCGAGGCATTGGAATATTCCACAACACTGACCAAATGCAAAGGCTGTACGAACAACTGCCGTCTGACGATCAGTCATTTCAGCGGCGGACGAAAATTCATCACCGGAAACCGTTGTGAACGCGGACTTGGAAAAGCAAAGACCGAAAATAAAATGCCGAACTTGTTCGCATACAAGCTGGAACGCTATTTTGGTTATGAACCTCTTGACGAAAAAGATGCGCCGCGTGGTTCCATCGGAATTCCCCGTGTACTGAACCAGTATGAGAACTATCCGTTCTGGTTTACCTTTTTCACAAAATTGGGATTCCGCGTCGTTTTGTCGCCGGCTTCCACGAGAAAGATTTATGAGCTTGGAATTGACTCCATCCCAAGCGAATCGGAATGTTATCCGGCAAAACTGGCGCACGGTCATGTACAGTGGCTGATCAATGCAGGGATCAAACACATTTTTTACCCATCCATCCCGTATGAACGAAATGAATTCAAGGATGCAAACAATCACTACAACTGTCCGATCGTAACATCCTATCCGGAAAATATTAAAAATAATATGGATCCGATCGTTCATGGGGTCGTTGATTTCATCCATCCTTTCCTGAATTTCCAGAGTGAGGAGACGATCTTCTACCGGCTGCGCGACGAACTGGGGCAGAAATTTGCTCTGACCGACGAAGAGATCCGTCAAGCCGTGCACGCTGCCTGGGAAGAACTTGCCGCCTGCCGCAATGACATGCGAAAAAAAGGCGAGGAGACCATTCAATTCCTGAATGAAACCGGAAACCGAGGAATCGTGCTTGCCGGACGTCCTTATCATATTGACCCGGAAGTCAACCATGGAATCCCGGAGCTGATCACTTCCTACAATATTGCCGTGCTGACCGAGGATTCGATTTCTCATCTGAATCCGGTGGAACGTCCGCTGAATGTCATGGATCAATGGATGTACCATTCCCGGCTCTACGCGGCGGCAAATTATGTGAAAACCGTGGATAATCTGGATCTGATCCAACTGAACTCTTTCGGTTGCGGACTGGATGCAGTCACAACGGATCAGGTTGCTGAAATCTTGACGAATTCCGACAAGATTTATACTTCCCTGAAGATCGACGAAGTCAACAATCTTGGGGCAGCCAGAATCCGGATCCGTTCCCTGCTTGCCGCGATCCGCGTCCGGGAACAGCACAAGATCGAGCGCACGATCCGCCCGGCATCCATTGAAAAAGTGCCGTTTACAAAGGAAATGCGCAAAACACACACGATCCTCTGTCCGCAGATGTCACCGATCCATTTTGAACTTCTGGAACCTGCATTCCGTGCAAGCGGATACCATATGGATATCCTGCCGAACGACAACAAGCAGGCTGTGGATGTGGGCTTAAAATATGTCAATAACGACGCCTGCTACCCATCGCTGATCGTCGTCGGTCAGATCATGGATGCGATCCTGTCCGGAAAATACGATACCGACCGCCTGGCCATCGTCATCACCCAGACCGGAGGCGGATGCCGTGCTTCCAACTACATCGGATTTATCCGGCGCGCATTGAAAAAAGCCGGTTACGCACATATCCCGGTGATCTCGATCAACTTAAGCGGTCTCGAAGCCAATCCAGGTTTTAAACTGACGCCGATGCTGGCGATCCGAGGATTATATGCCGCGGTATTCGGGGATATTTTTATGAAATGTGTCTACCGGATCCGCCCTTATGAAGCCATACCGGGAACAACAAATGAAGTTCACCGTAAATGGGTCAATGTGTGCAAGCAGTTCGTCTCCGAGGGCTATCCGTCCAGAAGACGTTTCAAAAAATTATGTCGGGAGATCATCGAAGATTTTGACCGGATCGAACTTCTGGATATGAAAAAGCCGAGAGTCGGCATCGTCGGAGAGATCCTTGTAAAATTCCACCCGGCTGCCAACAATCATCTGGTGGATCTGCTGGAAAACGAGGGAGCGGAAGCCGTCGTACCGGATCTGCTGGATTTCCTGCTTTATTGTTTCTATAACCAGAATTTCAAAGTATCAAACCTCGGCATGAAGAAGTCAAAAGCTCTGCTCGGAAATCTTGGGATCAAAGCGTTGGAATGGCTGAGAATGCCTGCGACAAAAGCATTCCGGGAGAGCCGGCATTTCACCCCGCCGGCAAAGATCGAAGATCTTGCCGAAATGGCATCGAAGATCGTTTCCCTCGGCAACCAGACCGGAGAGGGTTGGTTTCTGACCGGGGAAATGTTGGAACTGATCCAGAGCGGCGCTGGCAATATCGTCTGCACACAGCCATTCGCCTGTCTTCCGAACCATGTTGTCGGAAAAGGCGTTATCAAAGAACTGCGCAGACTCTATCCGCATTCCAATATTGTCGCGATCGATTTCGATCCGGGTGCAAGTGAAGTAAACCAATTGAACCGAATCAAATTGATGCTCTCTACTGCAAATAAAAATCTGCAGGCAGAACTGGAAAAGGAACAGTCCGCACAGTCAGACCGATAATTTACAAGGAGCGCCGTCTCATAGATCGATCATCTATGAAACGGCGCTCCTTTTTGTATAGACGACGAGCCAAAGTCCGGGCTTGCCCGAGACCTTGGCGACTGCTTACAATCCCGGAATGTGCCTTTTGGCACTTCCGGTGATTCTTTTTAACTTCCCATTTCGTTTTCCATTTTTATTTTTCATTTTCTGCTTTCCGTCTGCAGGATTTCCCAGATCTGTCCCGGCGTCTCCGCGATCCACTCCGCTCCGGCTTTTTCCAGTTCTTTCCTGCTTCCATATCCGTACAGTACGCCCATCGAATGAATCCCGGTCTGTTTTGCACCAAGAATATCATGTTCCCGGTCTCCGATCATCAGCACACTGTCCCTGTCATCTCTTTTCCTTCCGATTCCTTCTTCTGCAAGCACATATTCGATCACTTCACATTTTTTCGTTCTTCTTCCATCCATCAATGCACCGCCGATCCGGTCAAAATATGATGCAAACGAAAAATGTTCTGCAATCTGTACTGCAAACTTCTCCGGTTTTGACGTCGCCATACAAATACGAAATCCGGACGCTTTCAATTGTTCCAGCAATCCGATCACGCCCGCATACACTTTATTTTCAAAGATGCCCCGCTCCGTATAGTATTCCCGATAAATAGAAACCGCCCGTTTCCCCTCTTCTTCCGATACATTTAAAAACTGTTGGAACTGCGTCTGGAGCGGAGGACCGATAAAGCTGCGCAATTGAGCCTCCGTCGCAGTTTTTTCGTATCGTTCCAACGTATAGCGCACTGCATTCATGATCCCCTCTCCGGAATCGGTAAGCGTTCCGTCAAGATCAAATAAAATCGTCTTGATATCCATTCTTTTCTCGCCCTTTCCTTTTTCCTGCTCCCTTACAAATCTGATCCTGCTCAATAACTTCGGATATGGTCGTTTTCGTCTTCCTGTGTGTTCAAGATTTTTCTGATCACAACATAATACCCATAATCCGCATTCACTTTGATATATACCCTGTCATTCTCTTTGTGTCCGAGAATCGCTTTTCCAAGCGGCGAATCAATGCTGATCAGACCATTGACAGAACTTCCCCTCACTGATGTTACAAGCCGGTATGTCTCTGTCTCATCGTCATCTTCCATATAAAGCTCCACCGTATTGTTGATCCCAACTTCATCTTCTTTGGAAGTATCATCCACGATCTCCGCGGTCTTCAACATCCTCTCCAGATAACGGATGCGGCTTTCATTCCGGTTTTTGTCCTTTTTTGCCGCATGGTATTCAAAATTCTCACTCAGATCTCCGTGCGCACGCGCTTCTTTTACTGCCTCAATCGCTTCTTTCCTTACAACCAGCTTCCGGTGTTCAATCTCTTCCTGAATCTTTTTCACATCACTTTTCGTCAATTTATCACGCAACTCTTTCACTTTCCTTTCCAAAATTTTTCCGTGATCTTTGTCACTTCATTCAAATTACATATCTGATATCCGCTCCATTCCCGCGGAAATATCTCCCGATACCGTCTTCCAAGAAAACGATCGTCCAAAAGCAGGATCACGCCCTTATCCTCCTCAGTCCGTATCACTCTCCCCGCCGACTGCAGAACTTTATTCATTCCCGGATATAAATAAGCAAAATCGAACCCTGACATCCCCATCCTGTCAAAAAACTGCCGGATCAGTTCCCGTTCCGTACACACCTGAGGAATCCCGGTTCCAACGATCGCTGCGCCGATCAGTCGGTCTGCAGTCAGATCGATCCCCTCTGAAAAGATTCCTCCCATCACGCAGAATCCGACCAGTGATCCCGCCCTCTCTTCCTCAAAATTTTCCAGAAAAATCTCTCTCGCCTCTTCTCCCATAAACTGTGACTGTAAAATACATTCCACTGTTTGAATATCGGATTGCTCCAACAATTCCATAAAACAGGCATAAACCTCTTCCATAAAGCGGTATGATGGAAAAAACACCATATAATTGCCTGTCTTTCCAAGAACCATCTGCAAAATGTACGCCGCAAAACTCTCGTACATCTTTTCAGACCGCATCGTATATTTTGTACTGACATCTCTTCCAAACAGCAGCAAACGGTGCTTTTCCGGGAACGTCGATTCCGCATAAACCGCATAGTCGTCCGTCTCCGTACTCAGTAATTTCTTATAATAATGGATCGGCAAAAGTGTAGCGGAAAAGAATATCGTGCTATTCCCTTGTTCCAGATAACTTTGCAGATTGACCGATGGATTGACACAGAGCAGTTTCAGCCGAAACCGTCCTCCCGCCTCCAGTTCCGTATAGATCACATAATTTTCATCCAGCACATCATAAATATTCAGGAAATCCCGAACCTGAAAATAAAACTCCAGTACCTGTTCTCTCTTTTCGCCCGCCTCGCACTCTTCCAGATACTTTTCCATTTCTCCGGTCACATTCATCAATTTTAACGCAATATGAGAAACACTCTCCTGTATCTGATATGTTTCGCATTCTTTCTTTAATTCCAACAACTGTTTGTTACATTCATCCAAACGTTTCGCCAGTTTGGGCGCTTCCGCCTTTACAAGCCGTCGGATCGAAAGGATATCTTCTTTATAGATCGCCGCACTGTACATCTCCCTGCCGCGTTCTACCAGATTATGCGCCTCATCGATCAGAAACAAATAGCCTCCGCTTCCCCCATCCGAGAAAAATCGCTTCAAATGTGCATTCGGATCAAACACATAATTGTAATCGCAAATGACCGCATCTACCCAAAGCGCAATATCCAGACTCATCTCAAACGGACAGACCTGAAATTTCTGCGCCTGTTCTTCCAACACTTCCCTTGTCAGTTCTTCTGTGTGACTGATCAGGTCAAAAACCGCATCATTCACCCGGTCATAATGCCCTTTTGCGTACGGACACGCTTCCGGATTGCATTCCGGTGTATCACAAAAACAGATTTTTTCTTTCGCAGTCAGCGTGATGACTTTATAACGCAGTCCTGTGCCGCGCAATGTGTCAAATGCCTGCTCTGCGACTGTCCTTGTGATCGTCTTGGCGGTCAGGTAGAAAATTTTCTCCCCCAACGCTTCCCCCACAGCCCGTACCGCCGGAAAAATCGTCGCCATCGTCTTTCCCACTCCGGTCGGCGCCTGAATGAATAACTTCTTCTTCCTGAGAATCGTCCTATATACAGAAGATACCAATTCCCGCTGTCCCTCTCTGTACGGAAATGGAAATTCGGTCCTGCGGATCGAGTTGTTCCGAAGTTCTTTCCATTCAATCTGATATCTCGCCCATTTTTCATAAGCATGTACCAGTTCTTCAAACCATTTTTTTAGTTCCCCGACAGAATATGTCTCCCGAAACCGCTTGATCTCCTCAGTTTCTAAATTACAATATGTCATCTGGACACCGATTTCTTCCAAAGCATTCTGAGTTCCGTAAAAATACGCATAACATTTTGCCTGTGCAAGATGCACGCCCACCGGTCCGGTAATGTGATCCAGATCACGCATCACACCTTTGATCTCATCGATCACGATCCCATCCGCCTCTTCCACGATTCCGTCTGCTCTTCCCTCAATCTGTAACATAAAACAGTCGCACGGGTATTGGAATTTCAACGGAACCTCTGCCCGGTATCCGCTTCCCATTCTTTTCTGGATCTTCCGGTGCAGTCTGCTTCCCTGCTGCATGGCATCTTTTTCCATACTTCCCGATATCCGATTGTCAATGTCTCCCTCCCTCAAAATAAATTCCACTAGATTCCGGACCGAAATCCGGATCGTCTGTATTTCTTCCATTCCAAACCTCTAAATCACAACCGTAAAATGTACATAATTTTCCTGTTCGATCTCTTCCTGTCCAACCGTGATTTCACCGCCCGCTTTCTCTACAAGTGATTTCACACGCGCCAGACCGATTCCTCTCTGTTTCTGTGTTCCTTTATCTTCTTTCGTAGAATATCCGTAAGAAAAGAACTGTCCGATCTCTTCGATTGAAAGTTTCCGATATCGGTTCAGGATTTCAAATACAAGACGATCATCCTGAGAATCCAGAAAGATCTTTACTCTTCCTCCGGTCTCCACACTTGCTTCATACGCATTGTCTGCCAGACTTCCGATCACTTCAATCAACGTATGTTCCGATACCCTTGAAAGGATCTCCCAGTTTCTTACCTCCACATCCGTCTCAATCCCATCCGGAGCATTCACGATCTTACTGTACAGAAATCCTGCCAGTACTTTATCGCTGATCCTGAGAAGCGGCAGATAACGGTTTGCGGAATCTCTGCGTACTTCATGGATATATGCAGACTGACACTCCACCAACTGATCGTAATCCTCTACGGTCAGATGCATATTCAGGATCGCATTGATATGATTGTCAAACTCATGCTGTCTGACCCGGATTTCTTTTACAAGTTCTTCCAGCGGCTGAATATACAACTGATAAAGTTTCAGTTCACGTTCCTGATTCCGAATTTCTTCTTCGTTTAACTTCTGATTGATCGTCCCCCATATGATCGCTGTTAAAAACAAGATAAATACAAGGATCACTTTCAGGTTCAACGTACCGCTTATGATCAGATCCGCCACAAGGTAGACTGCGATCACCAGAGACACCATACAGAACATCCGATACAAATGTTTCCTTGTGCGTTTCCCCATCTGCTGTTTTCCCTGCTTGTTTGTCTGCGTTCTTCTCATCGTCCCCTCTGCTTTCGCTATTTTCCTATCCGCTTTTTTACATCGGCTTTATAGGTAACGCCGATGTCGATCCGTTCTTCATATCCCTCAACTTGTATAACCTGGTTTACCAGATCATAATACATAACCGCATCTTGATTGACCACATACATCCGATGGCACTGAAAAAACTGCTCCTTCGGAAGCTGTTCCAAAAGCTGCCTTATACTCAGATACGGTACATTCAACTGTTCTTCTTTCAGACAAAGACAAACGCCCCTCGGTATTGCTTTGCAGTACACAATTTCACTGCATGAGATCTTGTAATTGATCCCATCTTTTTTCACCAAAATGCTTGGTGTATTCCCTGTTCGGATATGAAACAGGACTTTATTCACGATCTCCTCAATCTCCGCCCGGATATATGGTTTTACAATGTATTGGTAACAATGCAGCCTCCGATACGCCTCTATCTCCAATCCTGCGATCGATGTGACCATCACAAGAGGCGTAAACTCATACTGCTGCATCGAACGCACTTCTTCCGCAAACCAGATCCCCGATCGATCCTCTTCCTCTTCTCTATTCAAATGAATATCCAAAAGGAATAAATCAAAAGAAACGGCGCTGCGAAGCAGCAGTCTGGCACCCGCCAGATCTGCTGCCGCATCCACCGTTATCTGATCCGAAATCTTTTCGAGCATCCGACACAGAGATTCTCTGCTTCTGTCATCATCTTCCAGCACTAATATCCTTGTCATGTCTCCCTGCTCTTTCGTTCCTGTCTGATCGCCGCCGCTTACTTGATGTCTGTGAGCTCAGGATGATCTACTCCCGCCACTTCTGCAATCGTCTTTGTCAATCCTGCAATCCCCTGTAATTCCGACGGAATGATGATCTTCGTCGCCTTGCCGTCAGCCGCTTTCGCAAATGCCTCCAAACTCTTGATCGTCAAAACTGCATTGTCCGCGCCTGCCGCTTTGATAAATTCGATACCCTCAGCTGTTGCTTTCTGCACGCTCCGGATCGCTTCCGCCTGACCTTCCGCCTCTTTGATCCGTTTCTGCTTCTCCGCCTCTGCTTTCAGGATCGCCGCCTGCTTTGAAGCTTCTGCTTCCAGGATCACCGACTCTTTTTCTCCCTCCGCAACGAGGATTGTTGATTTCTTTTCACCCTCTGCCCGAAGAATCGCTTCTCTTCGTTCACGCTCCGCTTTCATCTGCTTCTCCATCGCATCCTGGATCGCTTTCGGCGGCATGATGTTTTTCAGCTCAACACGGTTAACTTTGATTCCCCATTCATCCGTCGCAATATCCAGGATCGTACGCATCTTTGTATTGATCGTCTCTCTGGAAGTCAGCGTCTCATCCAGTTCCAAATCTCCGATGATATTACGAAGCGTGGTCGCCGTCAGGTTCTCGATCGCCGCAATCGGGCTTTCTACTCCATATGCATACTTTTTCGGATCTGTGATCTGGAAAAATACAACGGTATCGATCTGCATGGTAACATTATCTTTCGTGATAACTGCCTGCGGTTCAAAATCTACAACCTGCTCTTTTAAAGATACTTTCTTTGCCACTTTATCCAGGATCGGAATCTTAAAATGAAGTCCGACTCCCCATGTCTCCTTGTATCCGCCAAGGCGCTCCAGAATGTATGCATGTGCCTGTGGCACGATCTTGATATTAGAAACCAAGATCAGTAAAATAATCACTAAAACCACTGCCCCGATAATAAATCCCATAACTTATTCCTCCTCATACTTTTTTACAATCAGCTTCACACCGGAAATGTTTACAACTTTTGCCAGATCTCCCGGATTCAGTATCACATCGTCCCGCTCCGCTCTGGTCGTCCATTCCAGACCATTTACAACGGCTGCTCCGGTCTGCTGCAGATTGTCAACTTTCTCTGTTATTCTAACCACTTTTCCGATAATCCCCTCATAATTTGTCTTTTCATGATGGGAATTGATGTATTTTACCACAAACGGACGGGTAAATACAAGCATCGTGAACGAGACAACAAGAAATGCGCCAATCTGCCACCAAAGGTTCAATCCTGCCAGATCGAGGATCAGCGCCCCCAATGCTCCGCCAGCCATCCAGATCGTAGTCAGTCCCACCGTCGCGATCTCGATCACCAGAAACAAGATCAACAATCCGAGCCATACATATACGGTTACTGTGTCCTCCATAGTTCTCCCTTCTTTCTCATATTTTCCATCAGCCGGCTCTTCCTTTTGATGTTGTTCTTATCTTAGTCTGTCTCGCTCTATTATACAATACTTTTTGCGTGAATGCAGTGTTTTTCTGTCTGAATCAACCGCTTTTTTCAAAAACAGTCTTCCCTTGAAATTCCGTCATTTCCGCTCTGTACCGAAGCGGCAGATGATTCATCTGACACATTCGGTTTTCCCTCTCCGGAATGGATATCGACTCAAAAAGCCCCATCCATAAACAGGCAAATTCTTTTTCTGATTCTGAAATCCTCTCCCTGATCTCCTGATCCAATTCCCTGTCTTTTACAAGCACCCAATGATAGCGGGCGCGATGTACCGCACATTCGTTGTGCCGCTTGTCGCAGATCATCCAGTTCTCCAACGGAAAGCGATCGGCAAAATGATCGGCAATACAGGACAGGATTCGGTTTTTGGGCGCGATCTCTGAGAAAAGGACTCCGTTTTCCAATTCCCGGAAACGCACAAATTCCAGAAAACGATGCGCCTCATTTCCTACTTGTCTGCTCAGTGTAAAAACCTTTTCTACCGCCGGATCGCTGAGATGTTCCATGATCTTTCTGCTGTCTCTCACACTGCGCGCAGACTGCATCACCCGAAATACTGCATCTGCCTTTTCAGGATCTTCCGAAAGAAGAGCCTGATAAAAATCCCGGTATGTCTCATCTCCCAGATACTTTCGGATCAGCCGCACAACTGCCCCCGCTTTCCGTTCCGATGCCTTTACTTCTTTATATTCACAAAACAGCTGCTGTTCCAGACATTCTTTTAAACCGATCCCCGCGACCTTGTCTCTGCTTTCCATCCATGCATCGTAAATCGCCGACAACATCCCCGTCACACTGTCTTCACAAATATAAATTGTTCTCATTGTCGCTCCCCCAATCCACATCATCGAATAAAGATAACTGCCGGTACGTCATCCCCCGCACAGAGTCCGGCAGACGCTCTTTTGTATTTAAAAGATTCCGCGTAATATAGTCTTCTTCGATTTTCGTCCGGTACATCATCCTGCCTCCGCACGTTATAAAATACAGCGCTCTTTTTAAAACGACACCCATTTTCTTCAGATCCGGAAAGTCAAGTGTCCCCATTCTTCTTGCCTTTACAATGCGCTGCGCTGATTTCACGCCGATGCCCGGAACTCTCAATAAGACTTCATAAGCCGCCCGGTTCACCTCCACCGGAAACGTCTCAAGATGTTTCAATGCCCAATTACACTTCGGATCCAGATACAAATTAAAATTCGGATTTTTTTCATCCAAAAGTTCCTCCGCCTTAAACTTATAAAATCGAAGCAGCCAGTCTGCCTGATATAACCGATGCTCTCTTAAAAGCGGCGGTCCGTCGGATGTCTTTTTCGGAAGCAGCGTATCTTCATTCACTGCCACAAAAGCCGAATAAAACACGCGTTTCAGATCAAATTTCCGATACAGGGATTCTGCAACGTTCAGGATCTGATAATCTGATTCCGGCGTTGCCCCGATGATCATCTGTGTGCTCTGCCCTGCCGGAACAAACTTCGGAGCATTCCTGTATATTGCAAGTTCTTCTTTGTTTTCTTCCATCCGGTTCTGTACAAGACGCATCGGTGTCAAAATACTCTTCCGTGTCTTATGCGGTGCTAAAAGCCGCAGACTCTCCGCAGTCGGCAGTTCCATATTCACGCTCATCCGGTCAGCCAGAAATCCAACTCTTTTGATCAATTCCGGATCTGCTCCCGGGATTGCTTTCACATGAATGTATCCTTGAAAATTACAGACTTTTCGCAGACGGTACAGCGCCGCATAAATTAATCCCATCGTATAATTCGGACTTTTTAAAACTCCGGAACTTAAAAACAAGCCCTCGATGTAATTCCTCCGATAGAACTCCATGGTCAGTGTGCAGACTTCTTCCGGTGTAAAAGAAGTTCTCACCACATCGTTAGACGATCGGTTAATACAATATTTACAGTCAAATATACACTCATTCGTAAAAAGAATTTTCAGCAGGGAAATGCATCTTCCGTCTGCCGAAAAACTGTGACAGATCCCGGCAGCCCGGCAGTTTCCCATACCGGTTCCGTCTCCGTTCCGGTCAACGCCGCTGGATGTGCACGATACATCATATTTGGCAGCATCTGACAAAATCTTTAATTTCTCGTACATCCCTATTTTATTTAAAATCGTCTCCGGCATCTTTTTACACTTCCTTTTCGCACATTTCCTTTCAAGAGTCAGAACATTTGTTCTGTATCCAATATATCACACCCGTACGCTTTATGCAACAGAAACATGAACATTTGTTCTGTTTCATTCCTTATAAAAGAAAAGAACCGAAAAGAAAGCATACATACACTCTCTTCCCGGTTCTTTTCTTCCACGCCACCTGCCTATGCGAACAGCGGAGTGGAAAGGTATCTCTCGCCGGTATCCGGCAAGATCACTACGATCGTTTTCCCTTTATTTTCTTCTTTCTTTGCTGTCTCGATCGCCGCATGAAGTGCTGCCCCCGAAGAAATACCAACGAGGATCCCCTCTTTATTTGCCAGCAGCTTCGCCGCTCCATAAGCCTCTTCTTCTGTCACAGGTACAATCGCATCAAACAGTTCGGTTTTTAGAATCTCCGGCACAAATCCCGCGCCGATTCCCTGAAGACCGTGCGGTCCCGGTTTATTTCCGGAAAGTACCGCCGACTTCGCCGGTTCTACTGCGATCACTTTCACGTTCGGATTTTTTTCTTTCAGGTAACTTCCGGTTCCGGTGATCGTTCCGCCTGTTCCGACACCGGCAACAAACAGATCGATATTTCCCTCGGTATCTTCCCAGATTTCCGGTCCGGTTGTAAGCTCATGTGCCTTTGGGTTCGCCGGATTCACAAACTGTCCAAGGACGATCGCATTTTCCCTCTCCTGCTGAAGCTCTTCCGCACGCTCGATCGCGCCTTTCATCCCTTTCGCGCCCTCCGTCAATACAATTTCCGCACCATATCCAAGAAGCAGTTTTCTTCTTTCGATACTCATTGTTTCCGGCATGACAAAGACAGCTTTGTATCCTTTTGCCACTGCAATCGACGCCAGACCGATTCCCGTATTTCCACTTGTCGGCTCGATAATCGTTGCTCCCGGTTTGATTTTCCCCTGTCTTTCCGCTTCTTCCAACATATTTAATGCCACGCGGTCTTTGACGCTCCCTGCCGGATTGAAATATTCCAGTTTCACAAGCACTTTTGCGCCAAGCTGAAGCTGCTCCTCGATATTCTGTACCTCCAAAAGCGGAGTTCTCCCTACCAGTTCTGTTACGCTTTTATAAATCTTTCCCATCTTCTTTTCTCCTTTTCTCTTCTTCCGTCAAAAAGTGTAGGACAGATATTCCCAACACACTGACGGTAACGTCAATGTACAAAAGACAATGTGGTCACTTGTACACCAATGCAAACTCTGTTATATAACTGCCAATGCCTGCTCCAGATCATAAATCAGATCATCCGCATGCTCTGTTCCCACCGAAATCCGCACGGTATTCGGCATGATTCCGGAATCTTTCAATTCCGCCTCCGTCATCTGTGAATGCGTCGTACTTGCCGGATGGATCACAAGCGATTTCACATCCGCCACATTTGCCAATAAAGAAAATAATTCCAGATGATCGATAAATTTTCTCGTATCCTCTTCTGTACCGTCGATCTCAAATGTAAAAATCGACACGCCTCCTTTCGGAAAATATTTCTCATACAATGTATGATACGGACTTTCCTGTAACGCCGGATGGTTCACTTTCGCGACTTTCGGATGCTTTTTGAGAAACTCTGCGATCCGCAGCGCATTCTCCACATGACGCTCTACACGGAGTGATAAAGTCTCCACCCCCTGTAAAAACAGAAATGAATTCAGCGGTGTAATGGACGCTCCCGTATCCCGCAAAAGCACTGCACGAATTCTTGTAACAAAAGCCGCACTTCCTGCTGCCTCCTCAAATACTACTCCGTGATAACTCGGATCAGGTTCTGAAATCTGTGGATATTTTCCGGATGCACTCCAGTCAAATGTTCCCTTTTCTACGATCACACCACCCAGCGCAGTTCCATGACCTCCGATAAATTTTGTTGCGGAATGTACAACAATATCTGCTCCATACTCAAACGGACGCAAAAGATACGGCGTCGCAAATGTATTATCCGCTACAAGCACGATTCCATGTCTGTGTGCCACATCCGCTGCTTTTTGAATATCCACAAGGTTCGCATTAGGGTTGCCGATCGGTTCGATGAATATTGCTTTCGTATTCTCTTTGATCGCTTCTTCCCAGGCGCCCTCTTTGTCCGGATCTACAAAAGTTGTTTCAATCCCCTGATCCCGCAGCGTATGCTCCAGCAGATTATACGTTCCTCCGTAAATGTATTTGGAGGCAGCAATATGATCCCCTGCTTTCGCAAGATTTTGAAACGTATATGTGATCGCTGCTGCCCCGGATGCAACTGCAAGTGCGGCGGTTCCGTCCTCCAGAGCCGCAATCCGCTGTTCGAATACGTCCTGCGTCGGATTGGTCAGTCTTCCGTAAATATTTCCGTTGTCCCGAAGTCCGAACCGGTCCGCAGCATGCTGACAATCATTGAACACATACGAAGTCGTCTGATATATCGGTACAGCTCTTGCTCCCGTGACAGGATCCGGATGTTCTTGCCCTGCGTGTACCTGCAATGTCTCAAATTGAAATTTTCGTTCCATATTGTGTCCTCCTTTATTTCATATCTTTTACTTGAAAAATCCTTTCTCCTATACAGACACGAGAATTTTTCTATTCCCTCTATATATAGTACATGCCGGCTTCCATATCCTTTTTATTCTGATATTCCTCTGCCAGCTGAGCCAGTGTCCGACTCTCCAGAAAGGTATTGATCTTACGATCGATCTCATCCCATACAAGTTCTTCGACCGCCGTCTGCAATGCATCCGGCTGCTTCGACACGTCGCGGTCTATGATAGAAAACTTTCCCTCCAATGCTTCCAACACCTCCCGTACTGTGATCTCCTCCGGCGCTCTTGCCAGAAGATATCCGCCATTCATCCCTTTGATGCTGGTCACGATCCCGGCTTTCCGTAGTGTCTGAAAAACCTGCTCCAGATAATTCTGAGACAGTTTCTGATTCTCAGTCAAGCGAAGAAGCGGAACTGCCTGCCCGCTGCTACATGCTGTCAGTTCTACAAGTGCACGGAGCCCATATCTTCCTTTTGTTGAAATTTTCACCCGGCTTTTCTCCTTTCTTTCATTTCCTACTTTTCCGATAAGTATTTTGTGTATTCTTTTATACCATTCAATTCCTACTATGTCAATATGTTTTATAAACTTTTTTTGTTTTTACTGTTCTTTATATGAGAAAAACGCCCAAAAGGACGTTTTAACTCATTCTTCCGTATTCAGTTTTTATCGATCCTGCATTCTCCATCGCTCTTTTTACCAAGTCTGAGATCGTAACATCTTCCATTGTTTGCAGGATGATCTCCCACATCACACCCCACGTCTCTCTTGTAGGACATTTGCTACAGTCAATCCCACATTCTTTTACTGTTGTCAAACATTCCACCGGAGCCATCTCCCCCTCTACCGCGCGAAGTGTATCTTTCACAGTCAGACTTTCCGGAGATTTTTCTATCCAGTATCCGCCTTTTGCACCTCTGGAACTATTCAGAATCCCGGCTGTTTTTAACTCTCTGACGATTCGCTCCAAGTATTTCTCCGACAATCCTCTGCGCAGCGAAACCGCCTTCAGACTTTCCGGATGTTCCCGATCCGAATGAACTGCCAGATCCGTCACAATCTCCAATGCATATCTTCCTTTTGTTGAAATTTTCATCTGCTACCCTCTGTTTCTTTTCAATTTTAATTTCCTTGTACATCAACGTTATACTTCATTTTAATCTTTTTTTCCAAAAAAGACAAACGTTACTTTTTATTGTACAAATTTACACATCCTCACAGAAATACGTTGACTTTCATTGTTAAATATGCTACGCTATCACAGTATTGAATCTTAACCCAGATTCAATATCTACACATCATTATTTTTTTATTTTTATGGAGGGCACCATCATGACAGGTACAGTAAAATGGTTTAACAACCAAAAAGGTTATGGATTCATCTCTGATTCCGAAGGAAACGATGTATTCGTACACTATTCAGGATTAGTAATGGATGGATTCAAATCCTTAGAAGAAGGCCAGGCTGTTGAATTTGAAGTAACAGAAGGCGCTAAGGGACCGCAGGCAACAAACGTAGTAAAACTTTAATCAGATTTTTTAATGTACCTTTTAATTATATAAATTCAGACCAGCTAGATTTAATATTTAAAAGTAATACAGAGAAACGAGATTAGAAAAAGAAACCAGATCACTGATCCGGTTTCTTTTTTCGTTGCTGCTGTTTCTGATCATCCTTTCATGTTAGAAGTATATGCTTCTGTTGCTTCCCATACATCAAACCCGCTTCCGCGTAAAATGTCCACGACTCTCACCGGATCATCGCATTTTAACACTGCCGATGCATCCCCACCGTTTGCAAACGCATACATATATTCAATATTGACTTCCCCCTCCACGATCTGGTGCATCGCTTTGCTCAGAGATCCCGTTGCATGCGGTACCCGCAGGGCAACGACTTCTGTCAGCATCGCTGTAATCCCATTTTCTTTCAATACTACCCGCCCTTTGTTCGGATCAGATACGATCATCCGGAGCATTCCGTAATCTGATGTATCTGCCAGACTGAGCGCAACGATATTTACATCATTTCCTGCAAGCACATTCAGCACTTCATCCAGTCTTCCCTCTCTGTTTTCCAAAAATACCGATAATTGTTGGATCGTCACTCCCATTCTAATTTCACTCCTCTCATACTTACAACCCACGATTGTCAATGACACGGACAGCCTTTCCCTCACTTCTCTGGATTGTTTTCGGCTCCACCAGTTTTACACGGACTGATACGCCAAGCGCCTGCTTCAGCACTGCACCGATCTTGTTTTTCAGTGCATCCAATTTCCGGATCTCATCGGAGAACATACTCTCGTCCACTTCTACCATAACGGTCAGTACATCCAGATTATCTTCCCTGTCTACGATCATCAGATAATGCGGCGCAACCGCTCCGCCCATACTGAGAAGCGCTGTCTCAACCTGTGTCGGAAATACATTGACTCCCCGGATCACTTTCATATCGTCTGTGCGTCCTGTAAACTTCGAAATTCTCGGAAGCGTTCTTCCGCATGCGCAGGCACTGTGATCGATGCTGGTCAGATCCTTTGTCCGATAACGGATCAGCGGCATAGCTTCTTTTGCCAGTGTCGTAAATACAAGTTCTCCGGTTTCATGATCTGCACACGCCTCATGAGTCGCCGGATTAAGTACTTCCGGATAAAAATAATCATGATGAATGTGAAGTCCTGTATGATGGATACAATCCTGAGCCACTCCGGGGCCTGTGATCTCACAAAGTCCGTAAATATCAAAACAATTGATATGCAAAATACTCTCGATCTTCTTGCGCATTTCCTCCGTCCATGGCTCTGCGCCATGGATTCCGGCTTTGAGTTTCAATCGGTCAACTACGCCTGCTTCCTGCATAGACTCTGCCAGATACAATGCATAAGAGGGCGTACATGCAAATGCAGTCGCGCCAAAATCTTCCATGCACATCATCTGACGTTTCGTGTTGCCTGCCGACATCGGAATTGCCATTGCTCCCAGCGCTTTCGCACCGAAATCCAAGCCAAGCCCTCCGGTAAACAAGCCATATCCGTAGCAAATATGCAGCACATCTTCATCCGTCAATCCCGCCATCGTAAGGCATCGGGCCACGCACTCCCCCCACACGTCAATATCTTTTTGTGAATAAGATGCCAGCGTCAGTTTTCCGGTCGTTCCGGAAGTGCCCTGCACGCGGACCACATCTTTTTTCGGAATTGCCAGAAGTCCGAACGGATAATGATCTCTCAGATCTTCTTTTGTCGTAAACGGAAGTTTATTGATATCTTCGATCCCTTTAATATCTCCCGGCTCCACTCCAAGATCCTGCATTTTTTTCCGATAAAACTCTACATTGTTATAAACTCTGTTTACAACATCTACCAGACGTTTGCTCTGTAATGCCGCCATTTCATCCCGGCTCATACACTCTATTTTCGGATCTCTGATCCGCTCTGTCCAATTTTCCAATGACACTGCCGCCATGATTCTTGTTCCTCCCCCTTGTGTCTTTATAAGTCTTTTTCCTCGATCATTTTGATCCCGGCTTTTTGAAGCGCACTCTCCGCCTCCTCAAAGCGATCCGTATGAAATACCATAACCGGCGCTTTTTCTCCACGGATCACAAATGAATAAATATAATTAATACCGTTTCCATTATCTGCAAGTACTTTCAGCATCTCGTTCAGACTGCCCTGCTCATCTTTTAATTCCACACTGATAACGTCCTGCAAACGCACAACGAATCCTTTTGTTGTCAATGCGTCTTTCGCTTCCTCCGGTTTATCCACGACAAGGCGCAGGATCGCAAACTCCGGTGCATCAAACGAAGAAATCGCACGAATATTGATCTGTGCTTCCGTCAGTGCAGATGTAACCCGCATGATACTGCCCGGCTGATTCTCTACAAATACCGATAATTGTCTGATCATATTCTCGCCGCCTTTCTGCTACATCTCATATCCGACATCAAATGCTTTTTTATTGATCCCAATCGTCTTCGGAGGAACGGTCTTCTCGATCACGTCATACCATTCTTCTTTTGTAAAATCCATATGCTGTGCCGCAATCCCAAGGACGATCAAGTTGAATACTCTTGGATTTCCAAGCTTCTTTGCTTCTTCCGTCGCGTTGACTTTATATACTTTATAGTCTTTTTCCAGTGTTTCCAAAATCTGATCCGGATACTGTGCCGCTCCGATCACGACCGGCATCGGATCGATCCGCCAGTCATTGACGATCAGTACGCCGTCTTTTTTCAAAAAATGGGCATATCGGAGCGCTTCCAGCCTTTCAAACGCAATGATCACATCCGCCTGTCCTTCCTCCACGATCGGCTCCGCCACTTTTTCTCCATAGCGTACAAACGTCACGACACTGCCGCCTCGCTGTGCCATTCCATGTACTTCGGAGAGCTTCACGTCATATCCTCCGGCAATCGTCAGCCCTCCTAAAATACGGCTTGTGAGAAGTGTTCCCTGTCCGCCAACTCCTACGATCATAATATTCTTTGTCGTCATCTTACTCACCCGCCTTTACCAGTTCTATCGCCTCAAATTTACACAACGTCTCGCACAATCCACATCCCATACACATCGTATCGTCAATATGGATGGTACCGTCCGCATTTCTCGTCATTGCCGGGCATCCCGGTTTCATACACATGCCGCACTTTTTACATTTGTCCGGATGTGCGATATAAAGCGGTTTCTTTGATTTATCCAACAGGACACATGGAGATTTCGTGATGATCACGGATACCTCTTCTTTTTCCAGCTCTTCTTTTACGGTCTTCTCCAGAAGCGCTATATCAAATGCATTGACTTCCACTACATTTTTCACACCCATCGCTTTACAGAGTGCCGGAATATCAATCGCATACGTCGGATCTCCCTGCAAAGTCTTTCCGGTTGCCGCATGATCCTGATGTCCGGTCATTCCGGTCGTAGAATTATCCAATATCAAAACTGTTCCTGTTGCGTGATTGTACACCATATTCATCAACGAATTCACACCTGTATGTAAAAATGTAGAATCTCCGATCACAGCAACCCAGTCTTTGATATACTCTCTTCCTTTTGCTTTCTCCATTCCATGAAGTGTTGATATACTGGATCCCATACACATGGTTGTGTCTACCACGCTAAGCGGCGCGACTGCTCCTAATGTATAGCAGCCGATATCACCTGCCGCATGCAGTTTCAGCTTATTCAGCACATGGTACACACTCCTGTGCGGACACCCCGGACAGAGGATCGGCGGACGTTGCGGTGCTTCTGCAGGACTCTTTAATTCCAATTCTTCTTTTAAGATCGCTTTTCTCAGCATATTGGCACTGTATTCACCCTGCACCGTAAAAATATCTTTTCCGATTGCCCGGATTCCCCAGGATTTTACCTGCTCTTCGATCACCGGATCTAACTCTTCCACGATATAAAGTGTTTCTACTTTTTCCGCAAACTCCCGGATCAATTTCTTCGGAAGCGGATTGACCATACCGAGTTTTAATACGGAGGCATTCGGCAGCGCTTCTTTTACATACTGATATGGAATTCCGCTTGTGATCACACCGATCGCCGTATCATTCATCTCCACCGTATTGAGCGGCAGCGTATTCGCTGCCTCCGCAAGTTCCAGGTTCCGTTTTTCGATCTCAACGTGACGAAGCTTTGCATTTCCCGGCATCATCACATTTTTGCGGATATTTTTTTCATACGGCTTATCCGGCATCTCCACTCTCTCTTGAAGTTCTACCAGTCCCTGCGAATGTGCAAGTCTTGTCGTTGTCCGGAAAATAAACGGACGGTCGAATCGTTCACTCAATTCAAAAGCAGCCTTGAAAAAATCTTTTGCCTCGGCACTGTCTGACGGTTCGATCACCGGGATCTGCGCCGCCCGGGCAACCATTCTCGTATCCTGTTCGTTCTGAGAACTGTAAAGTCCCGGATCATCTGCCACTACAAGAACAAGTCCGCCGTTCACCCCCATGTAAGAAACCGAATACAGCGGATCTGCCGCCACATTCAGCCCGACATGCTTCATACATGCCATAGAACGCACGCCGGAAATACTTGCGCCGACGGCAACCTCAGCCGCTACTTTCTCATTGGGCGCCCACTCTTCATACACGTCTTCTTTGTACTGTACCAGATATTCGCTGATCTCGGTACTCGGTGTTCCCGGATATGCCGAAGACACTTTCACTCCAGCCTCATAAGCCCCTCTGGCAATGGCTTCATTTCCCAACATAATCACCTTGTCTGCCATATCTTATAATCCATCCTTTCGTAAATCTGTCACACGCTTTGCTTTTCCCTCAAACCGTTTCAAAGAATTAGGCGCTACCAATCGGATCTGTGTTGCAAGACCAAGCTGTGATTTTAATGCAGATTTGATCCGCTTTTCCAGTTCGCTCAGTTTTGCATAACTATCAAGCAGCCGGTCATCAATCAGTTCCACTGTGATCGTCATCACATCCAATCTGTTCTTACGTTCTACCAGAATCTCGTAATGAGGTCCGATCTCCTCGATTTTTAAGAGTACTTCCTCAATCTGTGTCGGAAATACATTCACTCCTCGGATCACAAGCATATCATCCGCACGTCCGGACAGATTTTCCATACGCACCGTTGTCCTGCCGCATTTGCAAGGCTCATACATCAATTTTGACAGATCTCCCGTACGATAACGGATCAACGGAAGCGCTTCTTTTCCGAGACAGGTGATCACCAGTTCCCCCGTTTCCCCGGGCGGAAGCACTTCTTCTGTCTCAGGATCGATGATTTCCGGAATGAACCAGTCTTCATTGATATGCATACCGCATAACTCTGTACACTCTTCTGCCACACCCGGACCACACAACTCAACCATGCCGTAATTCTGTGTACAGATAAACTGATTACCCCAGACTTTATGCATCTCTTTCCGCATCGGTTCTGTCATCCCCTCACCGCCAAAAAGACCAATATGGATCTTTAAATCTTTTGACGGGTCGATTCCTCTTGCCCGCAGTTCCTCGCCGAGATGAAGCGCATAAGACGGAGTCGCCACAAGAAGCGTCACTCCCATGTCCTGAAGAAACATGATCTGCTTGTTTGTATTTCCCGAGGACATCGGGATTACTGCCGCTCCGATCCGTTCCAGACCGCCGTGCAGACCAAGAGCTCCCGTAAATGTTCCGTAACCGAATGAAATCTGTGCCACATCATCCGGACCTGCCCCTCCCATACAGGCTATCCTTGCCACATTGTCAAGCCATATGTCCAGATCATGTTTCGTATAACCGACTACAGTCGGTTTTCCTGTCGTTCCTGAACTGGCATGGTAACGGACGATTTCTTTTTTATCTACCGCAAACAAACCATCCGGATAGTGATCCCTAAAATCTGCTTTATAAGTAAACGGAAGTTTTTTCAGATCGTCCAAATTCCGGATATCTTCCGGCTTCACTCCTGCACAATCCATTTTCTGACGATAAGGAGCGACTCTCTCATATATGTAAGGAACTGTCTTCTTTAATTTTTCAAGCTGAATCTTCTCGATCTCGTCTCTCGGCAATGTCTCTTCCTTTGCCCAAATCATGATATTTACCCTCCTTTTGACATTGCGTTCGTCTTTTTCCAGTATAGCACAATACTTTTGCAAGTTAAAGCATTAATTTGAAAAAGACCCCGGCAGAGGGCGATCATGACCTGCCAAAGCTAACATTTGTACTTTAACACATACGATATTCCATCATCTCATATGCAACTCTACTGTTTTCCATGATTTCCGGAGGAAGTAATGCTCTTGCCACACATTTTGCTTCTTCCTCACTTCCATCTGCCCTCTTCAGATATGCATAATCTCCATCTATCTGCTCTACAATATAATCAATTCTCTCAAACATATTCTCTTATCCTTTATGCTTAATTTCTCTATCTTAATCCACCAATGAAAATGACCGGAGATATTCGTAGATCTCTCCAAAGTCCACCTTACACTGCCCCTCAAAAATCCCCACCGGAACTTCTGTGTCAAATCCAAAGAGTATCGGATAATTCTCATGTTCAAAATCATATATCAGTACTTTTTTCTTCTCCACATCCACCATCCAATACTCACGCACTCCGGCTGTCATATACTTCTCCAGCTTTATAAACATATCTTTTTTCCGTGTGGATGGAGAAAGGATCTCCACGATAAAATCCGGAGCCCCTACGATTGTATTTCCGGATAATTTGCTCACGTCGCATAGAATGAGTACATCCGGCTGCACGATCGTCTTTTCGTCACAGTCTAACTGTACATCGATCGGCGCATACATCGGGAGACACTTTCCTTTCTGCTCTAAAATATAATTACTCAACAGTGTATAGATTCTCCCTCCTACAATCTGATGGATTCCCGTCGGCGCTGCCATATCGTAAAGTGCACCGTCGATCAGTTCCATTCGCTGATCTTCTGGCAGTGCACGGTAATCTTCCACCGTATATTCCCCTTGCCTTTTTTCTCTTCGTGCTTCCGCTTCATAAGGAAGCGCGGGTTCTTTTACATACATCGGCTCTTTTTTCTGAAATACCTGTTCCAGTGCACGTAATGTATCATAACGCGGCGATGCAGTCACACCGCCGAATACTTTCTGCACTGTTCCAAGCGGAACTCCGGAAAGATCCGCGATCTGCTCGTAAGTATATCCTAATTCCTGCTTCCGCTCTCTCATCTGTTCGATCGTCATACTCTTACTCCTCTTCCTGATTCATCTCACACATTTCTGACTGTATTCCTCTTTTCTCTCCTCCATTCTATCACTTTTATGTTCCATAATCAATCCTTTGTATCCATTATTTTTCTTAATATTCACCGTTTTATTTCCATTTATACTTTCATCAAAAAAATCAGGGGCAGATGCAACTCGCAAGAGTCACATCTGCCCCTGTCTCAAAACGATCTAATTACCAACTGTCCACAGCTCCGTTGCTATATCCGCTCCACCCAGCTTCTAACTGCCGCTTCCAGAAATGCCGCGCATCCCTCCACTTCTTTATCATAATAAAGACGGAACCGTTCATCACAGATATACATATCAGCGATCGCTGCATGCGCTTCTTTCGTATACTGCTTCCATGTCTTTCCAAGCCATTCTTTATGAAGCAGCACGATGCGCTTTCCCCTATCACTTTCCGGAGTCTCGCCTGCCAGAACCGCTTCTTTCAGCTGGATCTTGATCTCTTCTCCGAGATTTTGAAATCTCTCCCAGTCTTCTTCCGACATATCCAGCACTTTTCTGTTTGCCGCATCCAACTCTTCATCTCCGTATTTCTCCCGTATCTCCGCTCCGTACCTTTCTTCATTTCCTTTCACTACACGTTCTTTAAACGCCTGAAATCTCTCTTTATCACTCATTTCACATTCTCCTTTCATTGACCGGATCGTCTGCTCCACTGTCCGGATCAGAGACTCCACATGTGTCTTCTGTTCCTCCAGTTCCCGGAGATGTTCCTTAAGCGCACGCATAATATCAAAATCATCCTGATACAAGATCTTCCGGATCTGTTTCAGATCAAATCCGCGCTCTCTGTAAAACAAAATCTGCTGCAGAAGCGCCAGCTCACGCTCTCCATAATAGCGATATCCCGCTTCACTGATTTCTGACGGTTTCAGAAGACCGATCTCATCATAATACCGCAGAGTGCGTGCACTCACTCCCGCCAGTTCCGATAATTTCCGAATACTATACTTCAGCTTCACGTTCTCATCTCCTTTTCAACATACCTTAAACCGATAGCTGCGCGCGATTTCCTATCGGCTTGAAATCAGCATATCACTTGACGTTACGTCAAAGTCAAGAAAGTTTTTACAATTTTTTTCCTCATTTATTCGATATTCTTTTGAAACAAAATCCATGTCACACCAAAATAACAGAAAAGCAACACCAAAAGTACGCCTACCGTCACACCGATCTGACGGATCAACTCTGCAGATCCGATATAAGCGTCAATCTGTGCGGCGACTGTTCCGATAAAATAAATAAGAAAAACTGCAGAGATCATAAGCGCCGTTCCGATCGGTATCCCAAACCATACGCCTAATTGTTTTAAAATCAAACGGCGGATTTCTTTCCTTTCCACACCGAGTTTCAAAAGTACGCCAAACCGGTATTTATAATGTGCCGCATCCAAAAGCTGCTGAAGCGAAAGTATCGTCAGACAGATTACCATCAAAACGATGGCTCCATAGATCATCATCGCTTTCATCAGAAAATTACTTGCGATCGTACTGTTGACCTGCAGTGTCTTTAAGCGGATATAATAATTCATCCCCTCTCCTGATATGGGTTCTTCCGGATAAAGCTCTGTAAACAGTGCTTCCAGTTTTTTCGCCTGTTCAAACGTCACCGTCTCTTTCGTCTGGATATAACGGTTCTGTCCGACAGACAGCAAACGGTCACAGACAGCATCCGGAAATATATAAATGACATTCGTGTAGGAGTTATAGACGGTCTCACCGATCGCATCCTGATAGACCGCATTCTCTGCCAACTTCAAAGTTCCCGCATCTGTCTGCACTTCCCGGTGTTCCATAACAAACGCCTCCCGTTCTTCTTCGGTCGCAACAGTCTGCCACTGCATTGCAAATTCTCCGTCGTCAAGACGGATCTCGGGAAATCCGACCATTTCCTGAACCGCATTATAATCGGAAAGCGCCATTGCCGTCACGGGAAATTTCCACTTCACTCTGTCATGAAATGTATTCCGTTCCGGAAGATATAACAGGATCTGCCCGAAGAAAAATAAATTCGTCCCCGCATATTTACAATGGGGAAAATGTTCTTTCCAGACTGTGATCATACTTCCTGCAAGATACATCAACGCACAGACCAAAAAGATCAGATCTGCCAACAGAAACATCATAAATTCATTTAATGCCCCCGCCCCTCCGAAAAAGACAAAATTCTGCTGCATTTTCGGAACGCATGCTACGGTCACGATGTGAATGATCGAGCATATCATCGAATATACAACCGCTTTTTGCAGACGCTTCCGGAACAGAAAAATGCCGTTTCCGAGCAACATCATCCCCGGCACAAATGCGATCCCAAAGAAAACAAGTTTTGCCGGAAAGATCAGACGCGGATCATAGTAAAAAGAAACTTTCCGGATTCCGCTGATCAGCGCCCAGATCATGATCACAGCATACATCCCGATTATCACCGGCATAAACCGTCCGGTTCTCACATCCTCTTCATTTCTCTTTTCTGCCAAAAACAACTCAATCGTTTTACTCTTTTGTAATGTATGCGCGCTTGTAAAGCCGACCACACCAAAACTCAGCGCAAAAAATCCGACGGTCCACAAAACGGTATCCGGAAACAACGTCCAGACCAGTTCATACTCTTTCCCGTAAGAATCCATTACCATCGCCGTAATAAACTGGGAACCAAACGCACCGAGCACGATTCCGAAAACAAGCGCGATCATTTCCATAAAAAACGTCTCCGCAAAAAACATACCGGCGATCGTTCGTTGTTCCATTCCAAGTACAGCCTGTACCGCAAATTCTTTCGAGCGGCTCTTCAACATATAACGGCTGACAAACCGGATCAAAAACAATAAAAGAAGCGCGACCGCACACACTGCCAGCTTCATACCGTCACTGAGCATTGTAAAATCATATTCCGCACCGATCGGCGGATCGTAATCATTGCTTGAGATAGACAAAAACGCATAAAACAACGTTACGCACACGGTCATGGTCACCAGATAGATCAGATAATCTTTGACGGAACGTTTCACATTTTTAAAGATCAGTCTTGTATACATTTGTCTGTCCGCCTCCCATCATCGTAAGTACATTTAAAATCTTTTCAAAAAATACTTTGCGGGAGTCGTTCCCTTTCCGAAGCTCCGTAAAAATCATACCGTCGCGCAAAAACAGGATCCGCTCTGCATAACTCGCTGTCATCGCATCATGTGTGACCACCAGGAGCGTCGCCCCGAGATGTTCGTTCATCCCCTGCATCGTCGCCAGCAGCATCTGCGCCGAATGGCTGTCCAGCGCCCCGGTCGGCTCATCTGCAAGGATCAGCTTTGGTCGATGGATGATCGCTCTGGCGCAGGCGCACCTCTGCTTCTGTCCTCCGGAAACCTGATACGGATATTTCTCCAATATGTCGGTTATTTTTAAAATCTGTGCAATATTCTGCACCCTTGCCTTGATCTCTTTCGCGGGAACATGGTTGATCGTAAGCGCCAGCGAAACATTTTCTTCGATCGTCAGCGTATCTAAAAGCTGAAAATCCTGAAAGATAAATCCGAGATTTTCCCGTCGGAATCGTGCGATCTCTTTAGGATGGATTTCCGTAACGTCCGTTCCGTCCAGATAAATATGTCCGGCGCTCACCGTATCGATCGTGGAAATACAGTTCAGCATCGTTGTTTTTCCCGAACCGGACGCTCCCATGATCCCGAGAAATTCCCCCTCCATCACCGAAAAATCAATATCCCTGATCGCTCTTGTTACATTTCCCTCATTTCCGTAATATTTTTGAATATGATCCAGTTTTAATAATTCTTTCATATATTCATCCACTCCTTTGCCTTGATACAATGATCATAATCAATTTTTCCGCTCAGTTGTATCAACTTTTCTAACAAAGTTCTAACGAAAATGTAAGAAAAACAATTCTCTTCTACGCTTTTTCAACTTTCCCATTTTGATTGCGGAATGTCTGCGGCGTCATCCCCGTATATTTTTTAAATGTACGATAAAAATGGGACAGATCATAAAAGCTGAGTCTTTTTGTGATCTCCCCGACCGGAACACCGGAACGCATCATCATCTTGGACTCTTCAATCTTCCGCCTGTTGATATATTCGTTCATCGACATCCCCATCTCTTCCTTAAATTTACGGCGCAGAGCGCTTTCCGACCTGGATCGCCAGAGAAGATAATTTTTCCAGGATCATGATCGTATAATTTTTTTCCGTCCGCAAAGAACTGCTCGTCAAAAGCGGCAGAACACTTGTCCCAAGCTCCGCGATCCCTTGTTTCAGCACTTCCGTATCTCCCTGGCTCACCAGATTCATGATCTTATTTTCATAATAAAACAGATATTTCTCTCTCCTGAAAAAATCTCCGCCGCCCCGCTCTCTCATCTCCTGAGCCAATTCCAACTGATTCTTTCCCACCTGCCGGTGAAGTATTTTTGAATAAGCTTCTTCCAAATTCAGACCAAACAGAAAATCCAATAAGATCATATAATCCCGCATATCTCCCAACGGATAAAACGGCAGTGCAGAATAATATTTCCAGCATTCTTCTTCACTTAAAATCTTCCGGTTTTCTTTGCTGAGATTTTCATACACAAGTGAAAACGAATTCCTCGGAACCTGATTGATCCGAAATGCACCGATCATGATCTTTACTTCCTTATAATAGAAGCAGAGAAACAATTCATTCAGCATCCCACTGTAAAATTCAATCTCCCCCGCTGAAATTTCATTTCGGCGAAATTCATATGTAACCGGCTGTTTGTAAATGGAAATATACTCTTTTAATACCTTATCCGTGCTTCTTTCCAACACCCTGACCGGCATCTTCAGCATTGCATGCAGCGCTTTGATCTTCTTTAAATCCTGTTCTGACAAATTCATATTTCAACGACTCCTTCCCTGTTCTTTCCTGTTTTATACCTTTTTTATTCTATTGGTACTTGGAAAATATAGCCATACCAACACGGAAAACAAGTTGTTTTGTACAAATTTTATTTTTCTTTTACAGTGTATATCCCTGCCTGTGTTTTGTCTTTATAAAGTCTTTCACTCCGATCGCGGAAAGCTTTTCCCGAATGCGCCCGATATTTACACTCAACGCATTGTCATCAATATACAATCGATTATCCCACAAATATTCGATCAGATCTGCCCTGCTGCAGATTTCTCCCGCATGAGAAAACAGATAATACATGATCTTCCATTCATTTTTTGTCAATTCCGTTTCCTGTCCGTTCGCTTCGAGCTTTCCGCTTTCTATATGAAGAGAAACTCCGTTGTAAGTCATCCGGTTGTTCTTTGAACCGGGATAAGCACGTTTTAGAAGAGAGTCTATCTTTGCAAGCAGGATCGCCGTATGGTACGGTTTTGTAATAAAGGCGTCCCCGCCGAGCATAATGCTGTTCAGTTCATCCATATCGCTGTCCAAGCTTGTAACGAAAACGATCGGAACCTGTGAAAAAGCCCGGATTTCCGAACAGATTGTAAATCCATTTTCCTCCGGCAGTCTGATATCCAGCAAAATAAGATGTGGCTGCAGTTTTTTGACCTGCCCTGCCACACCCGTAAAATCTTCGATCACAAAGACATGATATCCGTTTCCCTCCAAAAGGATCCGCAGTTCCTTTCGGATGACCGGATCATCTTCTATGATTAAAATTTCAGCATTCATCTTCTCTTTCTCCGTTCTTGCTTTTCATGCTTTTTTGCAGCTCCCATGTAAAATGATTCATCTGGAATGCGAGCCGTACGGTAGTTCCCTCTTCCCCGGATTTGACGTCGATTCCAATCCCAAGTTTATCGCAAAGCCGTTTGCAAAGATATAATCCGATCCCGGTTGCATTTTGCCGGATCCGCCCGTTTTGTCCTGTAAACCCTTTCTCGAAAATACGCGGCAGATCATTTGCAGGAATCCCGATTCCATGATCTTCCACATACAGAAAAATCTGATCTGTCATTTTTTCCGCATAAAAATGAAGATAAGGCTGACCGTTCCGATATTTTACTGCATTGACGATCAGCTGGTTTAAAATAAAGCGGATCCACTTTTCGTCGGAGCAGACAGTCACATCACTTTCTTCGGTCTCGATTGCCGCTTTATTCTGCATGAGGAAATATTTATTGTCGCCGATCGCCTGATGGATCACATCGAAAAGGCGGATTTCCCGGACGGAATAATCTTTTTCCGTATGTTCGCTCCGCGCATAATAAAGCGCCTGTTCCGTATATCGATCTGTCTGCTCGATCTCCGTCATCAATTCTCTTGTAAATTCCGACTTATGATTTTCACACAACAGTTTCATCGCTGTGATCGGCGTCTTGATCTCATGGATCCATTGTTCGATATACTCCCGGTACTCCTGCCGGTCTCTTTTCATGTCTCCGATCTGTTCCAGCATCGATTTGGACGCCATTTTAAAAAGCCGGATATAGACTTCCTCCTCCGCGCCTGCCGTCCGGGGAAGCATCTCCGCCAGCAGATACCGTTCGTCCAGATTTTTCGCAAGTTCCAATAATCGATCCAGTTTTCTTTTTCGCCGCCAACACAAAACCGACAGATATACGAACAAACTCAAGATCCACACAAGCAGGATCAAAGCAACGCTATCCGGACTGTTGCCGACCAACAGCAAAAACACAGACAGTAAAACCATCCCGACGCCATTTATGACCAAAACCGGGATCCTGTCTTTCCAATATTTTCTTCTGCTCATATCCTGCCTCCCTTGCCATTTCTTTTTCACGTTTCTATCTGATTTTTCAGATTGAGGAAATAACCAAACAGCGGTGTAAGAAAATCTCTTCTCCTGCACCGCTGTCAAATTATGTTTTTATATGAGAAAATCCACTACATCACAAATCGCAATATTCTATATACCCCAACCTGACATCCTGTCCTAGCACAATGGATATTTGGCAGTCAGCTCTGCGACCAGCTCCTTTGCTTTTTCCACATTTTCTTCGCTTTCGATCACAAGCGCAATGATCTCCGCGATCTTCTCCATATCTTCTTCGACCATTCCGCGGCTTGTCACTGCAGGAGTTCCGAGTCTGACGCCGCTCGTTACAAACGGGGAACGCGGATCATTCGGGATCGTGTTTTTATTCGCCGTGATATGCGCATCATCCAGACGTTTTTCCAACTCTTTTCCGCTAAGTTCTGTTCCTGTCAGATCGACAAGCATCAGGTGGTTGTCCGTATCACCCGATACGATCTTCACACCACGTGCCTTTAATGCATTGCAAAGCGCTTTCGCATTCTTCACAACCTGTTCCATATATGCTTTGTATTCCGGCTGCAGCGCCTCTTTGAAACAAACTGCTTTCGCCGCGATCACATGCATCAGCGGACCTCCCTGGATTCCCGGGAACACTGCTTTATTGAAATTGAACTTTTTGTTCATCTCTTCACTGCACATGATCATGCCTCCCCGTGGACCGCGCAGCGTCTTGTGGGTCGTTGTCGTCGTCACATGTGCATAGGGAATCGGACTCGGATGCAGACCTGTCGCAACAAGTCCGGCAATATGCGCAATATCCACCATAAGATAAGCGCCGACCTCATCTGCGATCTCGCGGAATCGCTTAAAATCGATCGTCCTCGCATAAGCGCTTGCTCCCGCTACGATCAATTTCGGCTGATATTCCTTTGCGATCTTTTCCACTTCATCGTAATCGATCACGCCGTCTTCATTCACACCGTAAAAACGAACCTGAAAATATTTCCCCGACAGATTCACCGGAGATCCGTGGGTCAGATGTCCGCCGTGATCCAGATTCATCCCCATGATCTTATCTCCCGGTTCCAACATCGCAAACATCGCCGCCATATTTGCCTGCGCGCCGGAATGCGGCTGCACATTGACATACTCGCAGCCAAATAATTCTTTTGCACGTTCCCGCGCCAGATCTTCCACTACATCCACGCACTGACACCCGCCATAGTACCGCTTTCCCGGATATCCCTCCGCATACTTGTTCGTCAACGGACTGCCCATCGCCGCCATCACGGCTTTGCTGACCCAGTTTTCCGAAGCGATCAGCTCGATATGAGAGTTCTGACGCTCCATCTCTGCCCGGATCGCTCCTGCCACCTCCGGATCTGTCTTTACAATCTCATCAAAATCATACATTGCACACACCCTCCGTTTCTGTCCTTTTGTGTATCGCTGCACACTCACAAAATAACGATTTTAAAGTTTAATTTGTTTCTCAGTCTATCATACCATAGGTTGGAAAACAAGACTTTTTTACTTTATCTGATTACCGGATCAGCTTGCAAAAGCCTGTAAAACAAAACATTTTACAGGCTCTCCCGCATAGCTTTTTTTCATCCGAAGTGCTATAATACTTCCTATATTTTGAAAGAAAGGGTGTTATTATGAAACGCTTTAATAAAAAGGATTTATTTACAATCCCCAATCTGATGGGATATTTCCGTATTCTGCTCATCCCTGTTTTCTGCTATTTCTACATAAAGAAGCAGGCATATCTGCTTGCTGCTGGGATTGTCCTGATCTCCAGCCTGACCGACCTGTTTGACGGTTATATCGCCCGGAGATTCAATATGGTCACGGAACTCGGAAAAGCACTGGATCCGGTTGCCGACAAACTGACTCACGCGGCTCTGGCTCTCTGTCTTGCATTCCGCTATCCGCTCATGTGGGCGCTGCTGGCTCTGATGGCAGTCAAAGAGGGATACATGGGGATCATGGGACTTTATTTTCTGAAAAGAGGTAAAATGCTGGACGGCGCCATGTGGTTCGGCAAAGTATGCACGGCGCTTTTGTTTGTCGTCCTGCTCGTCCTGTTTTTCTTCCCGCATCTGCCGCTTGCCGCAGTCAACGCATTGATCCTGATCACGATGGCGGACATGCTCTTTACACTGTGTATGTACATTCCGGTCTTTCACCGGATGCGGAAATCCTGATATTTTACGCAAAATCAAACAATGACAACTGATTGCTCTGCGGCAGATCTCCGAACAATCCCAGATCTGCCATCAGATCGATCACAGTCTTGCTGACTTTCGTCCTCTGTCGGAAATCATCCAGCGACAAATACGGTCCGTCCTGTGAAGCGATCTCCACCGCCTCGGCAGCTTTCTCGCCCATTCCCTCGATACTTGCAAACGACGGCATCAGTTTTCCGTCCACGATCAGAAATTTCTTTGCCTTTGCACGATACAAGTCGATGGGCATAAATTCCAGTCCGCGGGCATACATTTCCTGCACGAGCCGCATATCTTTTAGCGTATCCTGTTCTTTATTGCTCAAGAAATCGGACCGCTTCTGATAGTCTTTGATATAATAATTCAGTTTTTCTTTCCCCTGACACATCAGTTCATAGGAAAATGCATCCGCACGGATACTGAAATACGCCGCATAGTATGCCAGCGGATAATTGATCTTGCAGTAAGCGATCCGGTACGCCATCATGACATACGCCGCCGCATGGGCTTTCGGGAACATGTAGCTGATCTTCTTACAGGAATCGATGTACCATTCCGGCACGTCTTTTTCCCGCATCGCCTCTTCCCACTCCGGTTTCAGCCCCTTTCCTTTCCGGACACTTTCCATGATCGTAAACGAAAGCGCACTCTCCACCCCTTGATTGATCAGATAGATCATAATATCATCTCGGGTACAGATCGCTGTGGAAATCGTTGCCTTTCCGGCTTTGATCAGCTCCTGCGCATTGCCCAGCCACACATTGGTTCCGTGAGACAGTCCGGAAATCCGGATCAGATCCGAGAGCGACTGCGGATTTGCCTCCTGCACCATCTGGATAACGAAATCCGTTCCGAACTCCGGGATTCCAAGACTTCCAAGCGGGCATCCGCTGATGTCTTCCGGTTTGATCCCGAGCGCGCTCGTGTCGTGGAACAATGAGATCACGTTTCGGTCATCCAATGGGATCTCTGTCGCGATAAACGGATGTTCTTCATTATATTCGTTCGGCAGGGCGTCGGATGTGATATATTCTTCCAGCATTCGGATCATCGTCGGATCATCATGTCCGAGAATATCCAGTTTCAGCAAGTTGTGATCGATCGAATGGTAGTCGAAATGGGTCGTCGTGATATCCGTCGTCATATCGTTCGCCGGATGCTGTACCGGCGTAAATTCATTGATATTGTGACCATGCGGAAGCACGACGATACCTCCCGGATGCTGTCCGGTACTTCTCCGTATTCCAGTGCATCCCTGGCTGACCCGTTCGATCTCGCAGCGGCGTTTCCTAAGTCCCCGCTCTTCATAATAATTTTTGACATAGCCGTATGCGGTCTTATCCGCCAGCGTTCCGATTGTTCCCGCTTTGAACGTATGTCCCTCGCCGAACAAAACTTCCGTATACTTATGGGCTTTCGCCTGATAATCTCCGGAAAAGTTCAAGTCGATATCCGGCTCTTTGTCCCCTTTGAATCCAAGGAACGTCTCGAACGGAATATCAAATCCGGCTTTCACAAGCGGTTCGCCGCAGACCGGACATTTTTTATCCGGCATATCGAATCCGCAGCAGCCCGCATACGCTTTGACTTCCTCGGATTCAAAATCACTGTAATGGCAGTTCGCGCAGTAATAATGCGGACTCAGCGGATTTACCTCGGTGATCCCGGCCATCGTCGCGACAAACGAAGATCCGACCGAACCTCGGGATCCAACAAGATATCCGTCGTCATTGGACTTCCACACCAGTTTCTGCGCGATAATGTACATCACCGAATATCCGTTGGAAATAATGGAATTCAGTTCCTTTTCCAGCCGGGAAGATACCTGGATCGGCAGATCTTCCCCGTAAATCTCGTGAGCGCGGTTATAACAAATATCGCGCAGATCCTGCTCGGAATTTTCGATGACCGGCGGGCATTTATTGGGATTGACCGGAGAGATCTTCTCGATCATATCCGCGATCTTGTTCGGATTCTCGATGACGATCTCCTGTGCTTTTGCAGATCCCAGATATTCAAATTCCGCCAGCATCTCCTCGGTTGTCCGAAGATAAAGCGGCGCCTGGTTGTCCGCATCGCTGAACCCTTTTCCCGCCATGATGATCCTGCGGTACACCTCGTCTCCCGGATCCAGAAAATGTACGTCGCACGTCGCAACGACCGGTTTTTTGAACTTTTCTCCTAATTCCACAATCTCACGGTTGATATTTTTCAGATCTTCCTCACTGTTCACATCAGAAATCTTTTCGCTCTCGATCATAAAGTTGTTATTTCCAAGCGGCTGGATCTCATAATAATCGTAGAAATCCGCAAGCCTTGCGATCACTTCCGGCGATTTATGGTTCAGGATCGCCTGATACAGCTCTCCCGCCTCACAGGCGCTTCCGATGATCAGCCCCTCCCGGTATTGATTCAAAAGACTTTTCGGAATCCTCGGTCTTCTCGCAAAATATGTCAGATGCGAAGCAGACACAAGCTGATACAGATTGTACCGTCCGATATTGTTCTTTGCAAGGATAATGATATGATGCGTCGGCAGTTTCCGGATCGCATTCGGATTCATATCTCCAAACTGGTTCATTTCTTTCAGTGTCGTAATATTACGGTCTTTGAGCATCTGCACAAATTTTACAAAGATCTCCGCCGTTGCCCCCGCATCGTCTACGGCGCGGTGATGATTTTCCAGTGAAATATCCAGCGCTTTCGCCACGATATTCAATTTGTATTTCGATAGAGTCGGAAGCAGGACACGCGCCAACGCAACGGTATCCACGTATACAAAGTTTGGTTCGATATCCTGATACCGACAGTTCTGCTCGATGAATCCAACGTCAAATCCGGCATTATGTGCAACCAGCACCGCATCTCCGACAAATTCCAGAAACTGCGGCAGGATCGTCTCGATGTCCGGACTGTCCATCACCATCTCGTCGGTGATCGACGTAAGCTGTGTGATCTCAAACGGAATCGGACGCTTCGGATTCACAAATGTACTGAACGAATCCACGATCTCACCATTCTGTACTTTTACAGCGCCGATCTCTATGATCCGGTCTTTGATCGCGCTGAATCCGGTTGTCTCCAGGTCAAATACAACATAGGTTCCATCCAGACTTTCTGTTCCTGCTCCCACTGCGATCTCCGTCAGATCGTCCACCACATATCCCTCTACGCCGTAAATGATCTTAAACGGGTCGTCCTTGTCCAGCCGCTCGATATAGTGATTGGCATCCGGAAATGCCTGAGCGGTTCCATGGTCTGTCACGGCGATCGCCGGATGTCCCCAGTCATGTGCACGCCGCACGATGTCCTGCACTTCCGACACGCCGTCCATGTCGCTCATCTTCGTATGGCAATGCAGTTCCACACGTTTCAGCGGACTTAAATCCTCTCTTTTTACAGTAAAGTCTCCAATCTTCCGGATTCCCGTGACCGATCCGATCGTCAGTTCTCCGTCATATTTATCGATCGTTGTGATGCCTTTTACTTTAACATACGCGCCTTTTTTCAAATTTCCGAGCAGTTCCGGAAGCTGATCGTTGCGCGCAAACATCTTGACCATGATCGTATCGGTAAAGTCACTGACCGCAAACATGATGATCGACTTTTCATTTCGGATCTCTCTCGTCTCAAAACTGATGATCTTTCCATGGATCGTAATCTCACCCATCTCGCTTACGACCTGATCCAGCCGGATCGGTTCATCTTCAAAATTCCGACCATATATCAGATTCGGGTCATCGCCCTGCTTAAGAGGACGCACAAAATCTTTTTTAAATTCTTTTCCAGAACCGAATTTGCCGCCCCGCTTTCCTCCGGATTTGCTGCCTGTTACTGAACCGCCGCTTTTTGCTGCCGGGGAGGCTGCCGCTTTTTCTTTTCCTGTTCCGCTTTCTTTTGCCGCATCTGCAGTTGATCCGGTTTGTTCCTCTTTCGGCAGATCTCCCAATTCTTCGTGATGTTTTTTATTCCGCGCAAAAATGGCGTTGATCTCCCGCTGGATCCGCTGCTCGTCAAATTCCTGATTCCGGCTCTCTTCGCACTCCCGGTAACTTACGCGGATCTCTGTCGGAATCTGGAATCTCTGATTGAACACTTCCTCCAGAAGCCGCACGATATGATCCCGTTTTCCCTCGGAGACGATCGTATCCACCAGTTCCAGACACATTCCCTTTTCTCCCTCGAAACGGATCTCCGCCTGATCGAACATATTTGCCGCAAGCACGCTGTACTCACGAAGTTCCTCCAAAATACTCTCCCGATACTCTTCCATCAGAGCCTGCGGCGTATATTGTTCCGAAAGCGCATACTTTTCTTCGATTCGGATCGAAACACGCGCTGTGCCGAAAAGCTGTTCTTTGATCCGCTGTTCCATCCGATGGATCTGCTTTTTCTGGATCACGTGATGACTGAATATATGTACATGAAGAAAATCACGGCTGGAATTGGTCGTGATCTTCTTTACTTCCACATCCCGAAACAAAAAAGCCAGCTCTTCCTCTGCTTTCAAGGTCGGGAATACTTCAAAAAATGTCTTGATTGTTCCTGTTACTTCTCCCAATTGATCAGCTCCTGACGAAGTGTTTCTAAAAGTTCCTCTTCTTTTACTTTGCGAACGATCTCGCCTTTTTTGATCAGCAGACCCTCACCGATGCCGCCCGCGATTCCGAGATCCGCCTCTTTTGCTTCTCCCGGTCCGTTGACCACGCATCCCATCACTGCCACTTTGATATCCAGCGGAAATTCCTGCACCATCTTCTCCACTTCATTTGCAAGTCCGATCAGGTCGATCTGCGTTCTTCCGCAGGTCGGACAGGAAACGACTTCGATCCCGCCCTTTCTCAAGCCCAATGTTTTCAGGATCAGCTTCGCACTCCGGATCTCTTCCACCGGATCTCCGGTCAACGACACACGGATCGTATTGCCGATCCCCTCGTGAAGAATGATGCCGAGTCCGACCGAAGATTTAATGTTTCCGGAATAGATTGTTCCCGATTCGGTGATTCCGACATGAAGCGGATACGGGCACTGTTTTGCGATCAGTTCATGCGCTTTTACACACATCAGGACATCCGACGATTTGATACTGACGACCAGATTGTCATATCCCATTGATTCGATCATATGTACTTTATCCAGCGCGCTCTCCACGATCCCCTCTGCAGTCACGCCGCCGTATTTTTCCAGCAGCGGTTTTTCCAGCGATCCGCTGTTGACGCCGATACGGATCGGAACTCCATATTCTTTCGCCTTTTCCACGACCGCACGGACCCGCTCCTCGGATCCGATATTTCCCGGATTGATCCGGATCTTATCCGCACCGTTTTCGATCGCCGCGATCGCCATTTTATAATCAAAATGAATATCTGCCACGAGCGGAATATGGATCTGTTTCTTGATCTCTTTTAACGCTTTTGCCGCCTCCATCGTCGGAACGGTACAGCGGACGATCTCACATCCGGCTGCTTCCAGCCGCAAGATCTGTTCTACTGTTGCCGCCACGTCTTCGGTCTTCGTATTTGTCATCGACTGGATCGCAACCGGATGCGCTCCTCCGATCGTCACGGAACCGATTTTTACTTCTTTTGTCTGCATTCTCAACATCGCACGTCTCCTCCTTTACATAGCAAAAGAAACAGGGAATCCGATTTCCCTGTTTACTCCCTTTTGCTGCCTTTCCTGCTGCACTTCATACTCAACTTACTGCTGCGCTCTATTGTTTTTCAAATGTCATCTGATCACCGTATTCACGTTCTGTCAGTGTCAGCACATTCTGTTCGATATTATAATCGTAGTTTCCCTCCAAAGACGTCACTACATTCTCCACGGTCTCCTTACTCATGCCGGATTCCACTGCTTTTTCCACCGCCGCCTCATCGACATGAAGTGAAAAGATCTTGGAATCCCGATCCAGCGTATATGCCATATTGACAACCTGAAGCGAACCGTCGGCTTCATCCTGCCACTCCACTTTTGCAATCTCGTTGCCCTGGATCTCGATCATACGCCCGCTGTCTTCATCGACCCAGCTTCCCTCCATCGGATTTGCGGTGAACATCCGCACGATAAAGTAAACCGCGATCAGGATGATCACAATGGAGGAAACGGAAATCGCCGTCCGCCAAAGTATATTCCGCTTCCGTTCGTTATTTTCTGCTATCATACAACTACCTCTTTTCTTTTCCCATCCGGAACACTTTCGCTTTCCATCTGTCTTTCTTTTATGCAAATAACGCTCCCAGCACTCCATAGGAAAGGACCGTCATCAGAAATGCCGCCAGAAATACGCCGAGCACGATCGCCGGAAACGCCTTGCGGAAACGGATTCCGAGAAGCGCCGCGATCAGCGCTCCGGTCCACGCTCCGGTTCCCGGAAGCGGGATACCTACAAAGATCACCAGTCCCCAGAACTCGTATTTCTCAATGTTGGCGCTCTTACTCATCGCTTTCTTCTCCAGCTTTTCCACCATCGGTTTCAGTTTCTTTGTTCCTTTCATCCAGTCAAAGATCTTCGTGATCAAAAGCAGGATGAACGGAATCGGGATCAGATTTCCGACAATACAGATCGGAATTGCCTGCCACTGCGGGATATCAAGAATCGCAGGTCCGGCTGCAAGAAGCCCGCCGCGCAGTTCCAGGATCGGCACCATGGAAATCAGAAATACGATAAATCCTCCTCCCACTTTTCCGCCGAGTGTATCGATAAACCAACTGATCATTGCGTCTTTCATATATATAATTATCTCCTTAATCTACTTTCTTAATCTGTCTTTCTTAATTCTCCGCCGCCAGACATGCTCTGAGCGCCGCAAATAATGTCTCCATCTCCGCTCTTGTGCCGATCGTGATCCGCAGATACTGCTCGATCCGGCTGCTGCCCCAGTAACGTACATAGATCTGCTTCTGTTTCAGCTCTTCAAATAATTGCTTCGCATCTTTTTTCGGATGGGTTGCAAAAATAAAATTTGCACGGGAATCCGGAAACTCAAATCCCATCTTTGTCAGTTCCGTCTTCGCCCACTCTCTTGTCTCTATGATCTTTTCTACCGACTCCTTAAAATATGCGTCGTCTTTCACCGACTCCACACCGCAGACAAGCGCGGTCTGATTCATCGTATAGGAATTGAACGAATATTTGACGTCGTTCAAATACCCGATCAGCGCCGGATTGGAGATCGCATATCCGATCCGCATCCCTGCCATGGAACGTGACTTGGAAAACGTGCGGACTACGATCAGGTTATCATAACGGTCGATCAGTTCTGCTGCCGAACGCCCCGCGAAATCAATATATGCCTCGTCCACGATCACGATCACGTCCGGATTGTGTGCGATCACATCTTCCACAAAATCCAACTCTTCATAAATCGCAGTCGGTGCATTTGGATTCGGAAAGATCACGCCGCCGTTTTCACGGTAATAATCTTCTTTCACAAGCCGGAAATCCGGATCCAGCTTCGGACACTCATAAGGGATCCGATATAATTGCGCCCATACTTTATAAAAAGAATACGTAATATCCGGAAACAGGATCGGTTTCTCTGCATTAAAAAATGTCAGAAAACACATCGAGAGTACGTCGTCCGATCCGACTCCCACAAAGATCTGATCGTTTTCCACGCCATGGTATGCGGCAAGGGTCTCCGTCAGCACATCCGCAGACGGATCCGGATATAGTCGCAGTCGATCCGCATCCATCTCCTTTAAAACACGCGCTACATTCGGAGACGGCGGATACGGATTCTCGTTTGTATTTAATTTGATCACTTTCTGCTGCGGCTGTTCCCCCGGCACATACGGTTCCACTCTCCGGATCTGCTTTAACAGCTTCGGATTCAGATTTCTTTTTGTCTCCATGCTTTTTTCTTCCATGATCCCTACTTCCTGTATTCTTCTGCAAGCTCTGCAAATTTCGGCAGAGAATTTACGATTGTCTCATAAGATACACAGTATGCCAGACGCACATATCCCGGACATGCAAACGAACTTCCCGGAACGATCAGGATATTATACTTTTTCGCTGCCTGACAAAATGCCCTCTCATCTTCCACCGGTGATTTCACAAACAGATAAAATGCGCCCTCCGGTTTGATACATTCAAATCCAAGATCCTTCAGCCCCTGATACAGCGTCTCACGGTTTCTGTCATAATAAGAAATATCCGTCTTTTCATTCAGACAGGCTTTTACAACCTTTTGCTGCAGAGTCGGCGCATTGACAAATCCGAGGATCCTCGTCGCCACATTTGCCGCGCTGATCAGTTTTTCGCTGTCTGCCGCCTCGTCCGGGATCACCAGATACCCGATCCGCTCTCCCGGCAGGGACAGGGATTTGCTGTAGGAATATCCCACGATCGTATTGGCATAATATTTAGTCAGATACGGAACCTCCACGCCGTCGTAAGCCAGCTCTCTGTATGGTTCGTCCGAAACGAGATAAATCTCCGTTCCGAATTCTTTCTGCTTTGCCTCCATGATCGAAGCCAGTTTCCGAATCGTCTCTTCGGAATAGACAACGCCAGTCGGGTTGTTCGGCGTATTGACGATCACGATCTTTGTCTTCGGTGTGATCTTTGCCTCAAATTCGTCCAGCTTCGGTTGAAAATCCACCGTGTTCGGCGAAATCTCAACCATCACGCCGTCATAATTGTTCGTATAGCTTCGATACTCTCCGAAATACGGCGCAAATGCGATCACTTCATCTCCCGGATTCAAAAGCGCTTTGAAAATAACATTCAAACCGCCTGCCGCTCCCACCGTCATCGTGATATTATGGGCCGCGAATGCCGTGCCGAACCGCTCGTTCAATGACTCTGCAACAGCCTGCCGTACGTCCTCATATCCTGCATTGCTGTTCGTATATCCGTGAAGTACGATCGGGTCTTCCTCTTCCAGAATCTCGCGGATCGCTTTTTTTACCGCTGCCGGAGCCGGCACGTTCGGATTGCCGAGACTGAAATCAAATACGTTTTCCGCACCGTAAAGCTTTGCAAGACGGTTTCCCTCCTCAAACATTGCACGGATCGCAGAACTGTTTGCAACCATATTTTCCATTTTCTTTGAGATCATATTCCACACTGCCTTTCTCTTCATGCTCCTGTGACTTTACTCTTGCATCTTTATGCTTCACATTCTGTCACAAGTCCTTTTTCCACAAGAAATACCGGACGATACGATAATTTTGCCTTGCGCAGCCCCTCTGCTCCGGTATCTTCTTCCCGGTTTACATACTGATATTCCTGACACTCATGCTGTACAAACTGCTGGTTGATCATCGGATATGCCCCCTCCACATCCGAAAATGCTTTCTCGATGTGGACGACAAACGTATCTTCACAGACCGGTTCGCCGATACAAAATGCAGCAATCTCTCCTTGTACCCGCAGAACGCCTCCGACCATCCCCAGTTCTTGAAACAGGCGGAGAGCATTCAGCGTCACACACATCTCCGCATTCTTTTCCTTATCTTCCTCACAGCCGTTCTGATTCCGCCACTTCAACGCCATCTGGAAACATTCTTCCACATTGTCATCCGACAACGTCTCATAATTCCAGTCTTCATACAGCGACTTGAACTTATTGATATGATTCCGCTTTCCGTGAAGTTTCTTTCCTGCCAACGTCGAAAGCTTTTCCGTCTCATAGACGTAATCCGCCTCATCTCTGTCATATTCGATCTGAAAACGCCCCGGATACCATGCTTCCAACTGTGCAAAATTCTCCGGAGTCACATTATAAAGCCGGAACGGCACATTCCTGTCTTTGCTGTACTGCATCAAACGCTCCAGCGCACATTTGACTGCCGGCGCATCTCCCGCCGGATATGCGTAGGCAAGCGCGTATTCATCATCCATAAATACAAGTGCGTCCTCTACGATCGCATATTTCACATGATACCGCCGTGACCAGAGATATACATTTGCAAACGTACGCTCACAGCTTCGGCTCGGCGCTTTGGCAAAATAGGAACTGATGATCTCACGATCTTCCAACTCCGGTCGTTTAAACGCTATTTCTTCCATATTAATAAACTCTTCTCTCTTTCCCGGCATATTTTTACACCGGTCTCTCTTTCATCTTGTTTCTTTTTCTCCGGTACAGACAAAACTTTAATGTCCGTGCACAAGGGAAAATACGCCTTATATACCGACGCTGCCGTTCTTCCTGCACCGATGCTATAAAGTATAACACAGTTTCCGCTTCTTCTTCAACCGGACATCTTATAAAAAGTTCGCAAATACCGAAGCACAGACAACGGTACATAAGCCGGAAACCACGATCGCAAGACTGCTCATCGCGCCCTCTACCTCGCCCATTTCCATTGCTTTCGCCGTTCCGATCGCATGCGCCGATGTTCCGAGCGCAAGTCCTTTTGCGATCGGATGCCGGATACAAAACCATTTGCAGACCGCCTCCGCGATCACATTTCCAAGCACTCCGGTAATGATGATCACAGCCACTGCGATCGTTACATAGCCGCCCAGTTCTTCCGCCACACCCATTCCGATCGCCGTTGTGATCGACTTCGGCAATAACGTCACATACTGCGCATGGTTCATCCCGAAAAACGTACACATCGCGAGGATCGAGAAAAGGCTGGTCAATACGCCGGACAGGATCCCTACAAGGATCGCCGCCAGATTTTTCTTCAAAAGCTCGATCTGCTGATACAGCGGAATTGCAAGGCTCACCGTTGCCGGAGTCAGAAAATAGCTGATATATTTCGCACTGCTGTTATAACTTTCATAATCGATACGAAAACATACAAGAAACCCGATCACGATCAGGATCGAGATCAAAAGCGGATTCAAAATTGCCAGTTTCCATTTTTTCCGGATCCATGTGCCGATTTCAAATGCAAGGAGGCTTAAGACGATCCCGCTTGCCGCCGAATTAAAGATCACCTGATCCATCTTGCTCCTCCTTTTCTCCTGTCTGCATTTTCTCCGTCTGCTTTTTCTCTTTTTGGTTCAGCATCATTTCCGTCACTTTTCCGGTTACGATCATCACAAGAAATGTCGTCACGACCGTAATGATTCCAACCGGGACAAGCATGGTTTTCAACTGTCCCCATGCAGTGATCAGACCGATGCCTGCCGGAATGAACATCACCGGCATGATCTCGATCAGAAATTCTCCGACCTCCCGCACAGATTCGATTTTTATAACCTTTAAACTCAAAAACAGGAGCATCAGTACAAGACCGTAGATGCTCCCAGGGATCGGCAACGGGAGAAGATATTTCAGGATTTCTCCCATACACGTCACTCCACATATAATTCCAAATTGCCTGATATATTTCATCGTATCTTACTCCTCGTTCATTTTTGCAAGTTTGGCTGTCTGGTCTGCCGCGATCAGGCTGTCGATGATTTCATCCAGATCCCCGTTCAGGATCGTATCGAGCTTATGCAGGGTCAGCTTGATCCGATGATCTGTCACACGGCCCTGCGGGAAGTTGTATGTGCGGATCTTCTCCGAACGGTCTCCGGTTCCGACCTGACTCTTTCTCGCCTCCGCTTCCGCATCATGCTGTTTTGCCAGCTCCATCTCATACAGTCTTGCACGCAGGACTTTCAATGCCTTATCCTTATTTTTCAGCTGAGACTTCTCATCCTGACAGGAGATCACGATTCCGGTCGGAATATGTGTCAGACGTACCGCAGAGTCTGTTGTGTTGACACACTGACCTCCGTTTCCGGACGCACGGAATACGTCGAATTTACAGTCGTTCATATCCAGTTCCACGTCAACTTCTTCCGCTTCCGGCATGATCGCAACGGTGATCGTAGATGTATGGATTCTTCCGCCGCTTTCCGTTTCCGGAACACGTTGTACACGATGTACGCCGCTCTCATATTTCAGGCGGGAATATGCCCCCTGTCCGGTGATCATGCAGACACACTCTTTGAATCCGCCGATCCCGTTCTCATTTAACGAGATCATCTCCACTTTCCACCTGCGGCTCTCCGCATAATGCACATACATCCGATATACTTCCGCAGCGAACAGCGCCGCCTCGTCTCCGCCTGCGCCCGCGCGGATCTCCAGAATAACGTTCTTCTCATCGTTCGGGTCTTTCGGCAGAAGCAAGATTTTCAATTCCCGCTCCAACTCTTCGATCCGTGCTTTGGAATCATTCAGTTCTTCTTTTGCCAGTTCACGCATCTCCTCATCGGATTCTTCTTCCAGCATCATAAGACTGTCTTCCACATTCTGCTTACACTGTTTATATTCTTTGTACGCCTCCACGATCGGAGCCAGATCACTCTGCTCTTTCATCAGTCTTCGGAAACGTTCTGCATCATTTGCCACATCCGGTTCCTGAAGTTCGCCCATGACTTCTTCGTACCGGATCAGTAAATCTTCCAATCTGTCAAACATAACCTCTTATTCCTTTCTCTCTATCGTCAATGCTTCTTTTCTTTCTTATTTTAAAAACCTTCGCACTTATCATACATGCCGGACACCACGCGGTCAAGTCCTGCAAGATCCTTTTTTACCGACACCGACTGAAAACCGGATGCCTGCATCATGCCCGAAACCGCATCCCCCTGATCGGATCCGATCTCAAACATCAGCCATCCGCCGTCTTTTAAATAAGAAGCGCTTGCTTCTATGATCCTGCGGTAAAAAAATAAACCGTCTTCTTTTCCGTCCAATGCAAGATACGGATCATGATCCCGCACTTCCGGCTGCAGCGTTTCGATCACATCGCTGCGGATATACGGCGGATTCGAGACGATCAGATCAAACCGATATGTTTCGGATCTGACTTCTTCTGTCGTCCCAAGCGCTTCAAACAGGTCTCCCTGTTTCCATATCGCATCGATCCCAAGCCGTTTTCCGTTCTCTTTGGCCACTTTCAACGCATCCCCCGAAATGTCTGCGCCCACGCCGGACACACTGCCCTCGCGCCGTTCCTGCTGTGCATGGAAAAGAAGACTCAGCAAAATGCACCCGGATCCGGTACACAGATCCAGAATCTCGATATTCTTTCCCCCGCGCTGTTTCAAAAAATCCAACGCAGTTTCCACCAGCACTTCCGTATCCTGACGTGGGATCAGCACATGCTCATTCACCTGAAATTCCAGTCCCATGAACTCCTGCACGCCGGTCAGATGCTGCAGCGGGATCCGTTTAGAGCGTTTCTTGATCAACGCAGCGTACTGCGCTTCCTTTTCCTCCGCCATCTTCCGGTCTGCATCCGCGAAATAAACCGCCCGCGACATCCCGGTCACGAACTCCAGCAGATACCAGGCATCCAGTTGTGCCTCTTCAATCCCGCTTTTCGCAAGGATTTCTGATCCCCATTCATATGCTTTTCTGACAGTCATCATACTTCATCCTCTTTTGGATCGGCTGCATCCGTATTTTCCTGTTGTTCCGCATGCTTCCTCTGTTCTGCATCTTCTCCGTACTGCGTGCCGAAAGTTTCATTCTCATACGCCCGCCAGTCAAACACGGCTTCCACCGCACGGATCGCCACTTCGATCATACTGTCATCCGGCTCTTTCGTCGTCATATTCTGGATCAAAAGTCCCGGTTTGCTCAGGAAATTTACAAGACAGTGATCACTGTTTCCTGCCAGACGGATGATCTCATAAGATACGCCTGCGATCAGCGGCAGCATCGCGATCCGAAGCAGCACGCGCAAAACCTGTGATTCTGCCGTAATGAAAAAGCTGAATATGATGCTGACGATCATCACAAAAAATAAAAAACTGGTTCCGCAGCGTTTGTGCTGTCTGGAGCTTTTCCGTACATTTTCCACATTCAGTTCCAGCCCATGTTCGATACAGTTGATACATTTATGTTCCGCTCCATGATACATAAATGTCCGCTGGATATCTTTCATTCTGGATATGAGCGCAATATACGCCAGAAAGATCCCTACCCGGATCACACCCTCTACGATCGTAAGTACCCAGTGCGAAGCGACATAACTCCGCACGAGATTGCTCAGGAAATATGGCAGCACCATAAAAATCCCGATCGCAAGCACCACAGAAAAAGCGACGGTCAGATTCATCAAAATCCGCTCTTTTTTCTCCTCTTTTTCCGCTTCCTCTTCAGTCAGCTCTTTTGCATCGACCTCTTCATCCTCAAAAAAACTCGCCGAATACATCAGTGTCTTCATCCCCAGCACAAGAGAATCCACGAAGCTGAAAATTCCGCGGATAAACGGAATTTTGGAAACCGCCTTCCACGGGACAATGCTTTTATATTCCTGTACGTCAACCTCGATCTCCCGATCGGGTTTGCGCACCGCAACGGCATAACGGTCTTTGTTCTTCATCATGATTCCCTCCAAGACCGCCTGTCCTCCTATATTTGATGATTTCATATAATCTCCTCAGATACAATAACAGGCTGAGATAACAATCTCAGCCTGCTGTATGTGTTTCTTATTTGATACCATACTTCTTGTTGAACTTGTCAACACGTCCGCGTGCCTGTGCAGCTTTCTGCTGTCCTGTGTAGAACGGATGGCACTTGGAACAGATTTCTACGTGAATGCTTTCGTTTGTAGAACCTGTAACGAATGTATTACCGCAGTTGCAAGTTACTGTTGCCTGATGGTACTCTGGATGGATACCTTCTCTCATGATTTTCACCTCTCTATTTAAAAAATAATATTTTTCGCTAAACATCTTGCTTATTGTAGCATATCATTTTTAGATTTGCAAGTTCTTTTTATCATAAATTCTTATATAAATTTCTGCCGGTTTACCATCTTGACCAATTCCGCGTTGTCTTTTGTTCTGGAGAACATATTGAGAAGATTATCCACCGCATCGTCCGCTTTCATTCCGTTCATCGCACGGCGGATGATATAAACCGCATCCTGCTCCTCTTTGCTCAAAAGCAGATCTTCCCGTCTTGTCCCGGATTTCGGAATATCAATAGCCGGGAACACACGCTTCTCCTGCAGCTTCCGGTCCAGAACAAGTTCCATATTACCGGTTCCTTTAAACTCTTCATAGACAACATCGTCCATCTTGCTTCCGGTCTCCACAAGCGCTGTCGCAAGGATCGTCAGGCTTCCTCCCTCGCGCATATTACGCGCCGCACCAAAGAAACGCTTCGGCATATGAAGTGCCGCCGGATCAAGACCTCCGGAAAGTGTACGTCCGGACGGCGGCACAACCAGATTGTACGCCCGTGCCAGCCTCGTAATGCTGTCTAACAGAATCATTACATCTTTTCCATGCTCCACAAGACGCTTCGCGCGCTCGATCACCATCTCCGATACCCTCTTGTGGTGCTCCGGAAGCTCATCGAACGTAGAGTGGATCACTTCGACATTCTCTCCCTCGATCGCCTCCTTGATATCCGTCACTTCCTCCGGACGCTCGTCGATCAAAAGGATCAGTAGATGCATATCCGGCTCGCTTTTCTGTACGGAAAGCGCTACTTCTTTTAAAAGGGTTGTCTTACCTGCTTTTGGCGGGGACACGATCATACCACGCTGTCCTTTTCCGATCGGAGAAAGCAGATCCATGATCCGCATCGCTGTCGTGCTTTGTTCATTTTCCAGTGCGATACGCCGGTTCGGGAAAATCGGCGTCAAATCTTCAAAATTGTGACGCTTCATCGCCTCTGCCAGGCGCAGTCCGTTGATCGTCGTTACATACAGCAGTGCGCTGAATTTTTCCGACTGTGTCTTCACCCTGATATTCCCGGTCAGGATATCTCCTGTCTTTAAATTAAATCTGCGGATCTGGGACGGAGATACATAAATATCATTCTCTCCCGGCAGATAATTCTCACATCGGATAAATCCAAACCCATCCGGAAGAACCTCCAGGATCCCGTTCGCAACCTTTCCGCTGTCCAGCTGCTCAACGTCTGTCTCCTCTTTCTTCTCTTTAAACGATTCTTTTACTTCTTCTTTGGCTTCTGCCTGCGCCACTTCCTGCTTCTCTCTCTCATCCTGTGCCAGCATCGCATCGATCAGATCGCTCTTTTTCATTGTCGAAATACCGCGCATCTTTCTTGCCTTTGCCAGATCTTTGAGTGTTGCAAGCGGTAAAGATTCATATTTTTCTCTTGTCATATACTGCTTTTCCTTTCTTAAAAATGACTGTGGAATCTGTTTTGTATTTTAACGTTAATTCGGGAACTTGAGTCTGAATTGACACAAAAGAATTAAAATCTTTTTTCAGTATACACCAAAATCTCCGAAAAGAAAAGGCTTTTTTCTTTCTTGCGCATATAAGACAACAGTGATATGATATTTTCCATAAGTATAGGAAGACAATGAGGTACAAAACTATGACAAACAGTGAAAAAGCATTACAGATGCACGAAACATGGAACGGAAAGATCGAGACAACCGCAAAATCCCACGTCAATTCCCGTGAAGATCTTGCGATCGCCTATACACCGGGCGTTGCGGAACCATGCAAAGTCATCGCCAAAGATCCGGATGCCGCTTACAAATATACGATTAAAGCGAATACGATCGCTGTTGTTTCCGACGGAAGCGCTGTTCTTGGTCTCGGCAACATCGGAGCCAAAGCAGCAATGCCGGTGATGGAGGGGAAAGCAGTTCTTTTCAAAGAATTCGGCGGCGTCAATGCGGTTCCGATCTGCTTAGATACTCAGGATACCGAAGAGATCATTCGGACAGTCGTCAACATTGCCCCTGCATTCGGAGGGATCAATCTGGAGGACATCTCCGCTCCGCGCTGTTTTGAGATCGAGGAACGTTTAAAAGAGCTTCTTGATATCCCGGTTTTCCACGATGACCAGCATGGCACCGCGATCGTTGTGCTTGCCGGAATCATCAACGCGCTGAAAGTAACCGGAAAAGAAAAAGAAAACTGCCGGGTTGTGATCAACGGTGCAGGATCTGCCGGGGTTGCCATCACAAAATTACTTTTGACCTATGGGTTCTCTCATGTGACCATGTGCGATATCAACGGAATCATCAGCCAGTCCTCTCCAAATCTGAACTGGATGCAGAAACAGATGGCGGAAGTCACCAATCTGGACGGAAAAACCGGCACTCTGGCAGACGCTTTAAAAGGCGCGGATATCTTCGTCGGCGTCTCTGCTCCGAACATTGTGACACAGGACATGGTTGCTTCCATGAATAAGGATGCGATCCTCTTTGCAATGGCAAATCCGGTGCCGGAGATCATGCCGGATCTGGCAAAAGCTGCCGGTGCAAAAGTTGTCGGTACCGGTCGTTCGGATTTTCCGAATCAGGTCAACAACGTCGTTGCATTTCCGGGCATCTTCAAAGGGGCTCTGGAGGGACGCGCCGCACAGATCACAGAAGAGATGAAGCTTGCCACTGCGAAAGCGATCGCAGGGCTTGTGGCGGATGAGGATCTCAGTGAAGACAATATCCTCCCGGAAGCATTTGACCCGCGTGTTGCGGACGCAGTCAGCCGTGCTGTAAAAGAACTGATCTGAAAAGGCAGCTTGCAGCCACAGTCTACAACGAACTTTTTAAGGAGATTGATCTTGGTCGAAAACAGACATAACATACAGACACGCTGGGGTGAAAAACGTTATCATTCCATGGACTATGACTTAAAGAAGCGATACGGTGAAAAAGTGTATCGTATCGCACTGGACGGCGGTATGACCTGTCCCAACCGGGACGGAACGATCGGAAGCGGCGGATGTATTTTCTGCAGCGCCAATGGATCCGGTGACTTTGCCGGTTCCGCAAGCTGCTCTGTTTCCGAACAGCTTGCACATGGAAAACAACTTCTGAAAAGCAAACGCCCGGTGCACGCATATATCGCTTATTTTCAGGCTTTCACCAATACCTACGCTCCTGTGGAATATCTGGAAAAGATCTATATGCAGGCAGTTTCGGACCCGGACGTACGGATTTTGTCCATCGCGACCCGGCCGGACTGTCTGGATGAGGATATTCTTGCTTTACTGGAGCGGATCAACCGGATCAAACCGGTCTGGGTTGAACTTGGACTGCAGACCATCCATGCCAATACTGCCGCTTATATCCGCAGAGGTTATGAACTTCCTGTTTTTGAACGGGCAGTAAACGATCTCCGCGCCCGCGGGATCGAAGTGATCGTCCACATGATCCTTTGTCTTCCCGGGGAGACAAAACAGCAGATGTTTGAAACACTGGATTATCTCAATCATATGGATATCCAAGGCATCAAACTGCAGCTTCTGCATATACTGAAAGGAACAGATCTTGCGGCCGATTACGAAAGACAACCTTTCTGGAGTCCCTCCATGGAAGAATATATCGAACTGCTCGGCTCTTGTATCATCCGTCTCCGCCCGGATCTTTCGATCCACCGCCTGACAGGCGACGGTCCGAAAGATCTTCTGATCGCACCGCTTTGGACATCCCGGAAACGCGAGGTACTGAACACACTGCACAGATATTTAAAAGAACAGGATCTCTGGCAGGGAAAGGAATATCATGAATGAGACATTTACCTTATACAAACTGATTATACTGTACATGTTAGATAAAGTGGATTTTCCTATGACCACATCTCAGATCTCCGAATTTATACTGGATCAGGGATATACCAACTATTTTACACTGCAGCAGGCTCTTGCCGATATGGTGGATTCCGATCTGCTCCGCGTGGAAAACACCCACAACCGGACCCTTTATCATCTCACCAAAAACGGCGCCGAGACGATCCGGTTTTTCAACAAAAAGATCTCTCCTGAGATCCAGGAAGATATCGACAAGTTTCTGAATGAGAAATGTTACGAATTAAAAGAAGAAGTTTCGGTGAAAGCGGACTATTACCTTAACACGAATCATGAATTTGAAGTCCGCTGTCAGATCGTAGAAAATGGTTTCAGCCTCATCGATCTGAAACTGACTGTTCCGACCGAGACAGAAGCTGAAACCATTGCAAATAACTGGGCTAGAGAAAATCAGGAAATCTACACCTCAATTCTCACGAAGCTTTTGTAACCACTCCTTGATCTGTTTTTCTTTTCCGAGATCGCCGGGTTCATAGAACCTGGCGTCTTTTATTTCATCCGGAAGATACTGCTGGCGGGCGTAATGGTTCGGGTAATCATGCGCATACTGATAGCCGATTCCATGTCCCAGTTTTGCAGATCCTTTATAATGCGCATCCTGCAGATGAGACGGCACTGTCGTCTTTGTATTCCTTACACTTTCATTCGCCGCAAAGATCGCGTTGACTGCCGAATTACTCTTCGGCGCTCCCGCAACATAAAGCACTGCCTGGGACAAGATGATCTGGGATTCCGGCATCCCGATCCGCTCCACCGCCTGCGCCGCCGATACCGCCACGACAAGCGCCATCGGGTCCGCGTTTCCGACGTCTTCCGCCGCAC
>ENA-OQKY01000063-OQKY01000063.1-human-gut-metagenome-genome-assembly--contig:-NODE-63-length-147037-cov-12.603996_pt1 | contig 147037 bp, 130 predicted proteins | sample MGYA00242652_ERZ504805 | MGnify/ENA primary metagenome ERZ504805 (study PRJEB26092, sample SAMD00036400) | human gut metagenome | host: Homo sapiens | study: EMG produced TPA metagenomics assembly...
AGAAGTTTTCTGGTGCAGTTGCTTTTACAATAGAAGGGTTGCTTGTCACTCCTACGATTGGCATATGATCTATAGCATCTTTAATTTCCTCTAAATTCACAGTATCAATAATAAATTCCATTTTTATTCCCCTTTTATAATGTTTGTTCTGTTCTTTCAATTATATCATCTTGAGTTGCTCTTGATAAGACATTAAAGAATGCCGAATACCCTGCAACCCTAACAATCAAATCACGATGCTTTTCTGGATTCTTTTGAGCATCAATCAATGTTTCTCTAGAAACTACGTTATATTGCACATGATAGCCATGTAATCGATTAAAGAAAGTTTTAATTATCATTTCTAATTTCTCTTTATTTTCTTCTGTCGCTAACATTTGTGGTGTTACTTTTTGATTTAATAAAACACCACCGGTAATTTCATGTGTTGGTAATTTTGAAACTGTTTTGAATACCGCTGTAGGTCCATTTTTATCCATTGCATGAGCTGGAGAACAACCTTCAGCAAGTGGAGTATGGGCTTTACGACCATCTGGGGTTGCCATTGTCCCATATCCTTGTCCAACATTAGCAGAAATTGAGGAAGTACCTGCATAGCGAATCCCTCCAACAGGTCCTCTTTGATATCGAGTACTTGGATATTTTTTGATTTCATTAATATATGAATCATATGCCTCTACAACCAATTGATCAACATAATCATCATCATTCCCATATTTAGGAGCTTCATTAATTAACATACTTTGAATTTTTTGATTTTCTTCACTCATAAAATCATCTTGTAAAGCATCCCATAATTGTTGCGGTGTAATCTTTTTTTCCTCAAAAACTAGTTTTTTTATTGCTGCCAAACTATCTGCCATATTAGCAATTCCAATTTGTAATCCAGAAATGAAATCATAGACTGCTCCGCCTTCTTTAATTGTCTTCCCTCTACCAATACAATCTTGAGTCAAGGTTGAACATAAAATATCTGGAACATCACGCTCTGAAGCAAGATCGACTGCATTTTCTACAATTACAGATAATCGGGTAATTTCTCTAATTGACTTATCCCAGGCATCTTGCAACTCTTCAAAAGACTTCATATCTCTAAAATAGCCGTAACCCTTTACAAATCGTTTACCAGAAGTTACATCTACTCCATCATTCATCACTGCTAATAAAATTCTTGGGAAATTTTGATATGACATTCCTGTACAACGATATCCCCATTTCCCAGGAACAGCTGTTTCAACACAACCAATTGCTGAATAATTATAAGCATCTTCCTCTTTTACTCCCAGATCAATAAACGAAGGAATAATAATTTCATCATTATTAAATGCCGGCATTCCTGTTCCTAACTTCATAACTTCGATACATTCATCTAAAAATTCTTTATTTAAACCATTATAATATCTAACAGTCAAATTAGGCTGTGGCAATCTTGTTTGAGCAACAGATTTCAAAACTAAAAACGAAAGTTTGTTCACTGCATCTTTTTTATCAGGAGTTTGTCCACCAATAGTTACATTTTGGTACATTGGACTACCAGCACTGCTAAATGTGTGAGCCTGGCTTCTGACCTTATTAATAGTTAATGTTTTGATCCATAAATTTGTTAGCAACTCAACAGCTTCCTCATCCGTGATTACGCCTTTTTCTAGATCCGCTTTCAAATATGGATACATATATTGATCGAAACGTCCATATGATAATGAATGTCCATTAGATTCAATTTGCAAAATCAATTGAATAAACCAAACTGATTGAATCGCTTCTTTAAAAGATGAAGCTGGTTCATAAGGCACTTTAGAACAAATATTACTAATTTCTAATAACTCATCCTTTCTATGACTTTGAGCATTTTCAGCCATTTCTTGAGCAAGAAGACTAAACCTATCAGCATAAGTTTTAACTGCTTCAATTACAATCAATACAGCTTTATAAAAAACATATTTATCAATATTTTCCGGAACACATAGATCCAACTCTGCTTTTAATTGTCGCACTCTTTTTTCATAACCGACTAATCCTATTTTTAGTAACTGTTCATAATCAACCGCAAGATGAGCATCTCCAGAATTTAATTTTCCTTCCATTCCAAAGAAACCAGTTTCCATAAAAACATTTACTTCTTCAGGTAGTAAAGCTTCCCCCTTAGCTCTTAAATTATTATTCTCCCAAAATGGTGCAATTGAACGTAAAGCTGCTTTTGTTTCTTCAGTAATATAAAAAACATCACCATCTCTTTTTTCAAATTTGTCCAATTCATCAATAACAAATTCTAACGTATATTCGGGAAAAATTGGAGCATCTTTATTTGAAGCAGCCTGATTCCCAACTATTAAAGTTTCATCTTCAATATAAATTGACATTTTCTCTAAAATATTTTTTAACATTAGTGCCCGTTTCATAACCGGTGGCTGATTTTGATATAATCTATAAGATTCTGTAGCTAATAATGCTCTCTCTGCACAAATATACGGTTTTTTATCTAAAACCTTTTCTCTAAAATCATTCATTCTAGGTGTTAAATCACCAAAATGTTCAATGTTTTTCATATTTTTCCTCCAAAGTTACTAAAATAAATTATTAAGTTTCGTTCATAACATAAATTCACTTCATTTACACCTATATATTAACATATACGAACAATAAGTCAATATTTTTGTTTCAAAAGCAGTATATATTAGTTTCAAATGAAATATAAACATTTACAATTTGCAATCAACATGATATTATAAATAATGAAAAGATAAGGAGATATTCATAATGGAAAATAAGGGGATAATTTTTAATATTCAAAAATTTAGTATTCATGATGGTCCAGGAATTAGAACAACTATATTTTTTAAAGGCTGTCCATTAAGATGTAAGTGGTGTTCTAATCCTGAATCACAACTAAAAGCAGTTCAAATTTTGTGGGATCATAACAAATGTACGCATTGCATGACCTGTATCAATAATTGTCCTACAGGTGCGATTAAATTAATTGCAGATAAAATTATTATTGATCAAAATAAATGTAATGGATGTTTGAGATGTGTTAATAAATGTCCTCAAATTGCCCTAAAAAATGAAGGTGAGTATAAAACAATTGATGAAATTGTGACAACCTGTCTTCAAGATAAAGATTTTTATGAAGAATCTAATGGAGGTATTACTATTTCCGGTGGAGAAGGAATGTCACAACCAGCATTTTTATTTCACTTAGTTAATGAACTAAAAAAACATCAGCTTCATTTAGCAATTGAAACAACCGGATATATTGAACATGAGCTTTTTACTAAACTTGCTCCATTATTTGATCTGTTATTATTTGATGTTAAACATTATGATCGTGAGCAGCATTTTTTAGGTACAGGTGTTTATAGTGATTTAATAATTAAAAATTTAAAGTGGGCATTACAAAACAAAATAGAAGTATTACCAAGAATTCCTGTTATTCCAGATTTTAATGATTCATTAAATGATGCCAAAGGACTAGCAAGACTCTTAAAAAATATCGGTGTTTTAAAAGTTCAATTATTACCATTTCATCAATTTGGTGAAAAAAAATATGAAATGCTCAATCTAGAATATAGTTTAAAAAATAAAAAAGCCCTCCACAAAGAAGACTTAAAAGAATATCAAAATATTTTTATCAATGAAGACATCAAGTGTTTTTTCTAAAAAGCTTACTATAAAATAAGCTTTTTTAATTTTCTACTTTCTTAACTTCAATTCCATGATCTAATAAATAATTTTCGCATTCTATTGGAATATGAGTATCAGTTACAATACATGCGATTTCCGCAGTAGGAATCAAAGTTACAACCCCTTTTTGCAAAAACTTAAATGAATCTGTCACAATTATAACTTTATCAGCTTGTTTTGCCATATCTCTAACTGTTTCGCTACGCATATAATCATTCCCAGTAAAGCCTGAGGTTTCAGTAAAGCCATCAGTTCCAATAAAAAGTTTATCAACAAAAAAAGATTCAACACATTTTTTTGTGATCGGTCCTACCATTACTTGTGATTCATTTTGATATTCACCACCAAGTAAAATAATTCTAATTTTAGCAACTTTACGAATATAATCGGCGATAAAAGCAGAATTAGTAATAATCGTAACATCTTTTTTGGTCTGCGCAATTTCTAAAGCAACCAATGCGCAACAAGAACCTGACTCAATCATTACGGTTTCACCATCTTCTATTGATTCTACCGCTAATTTAGCAATTCTTTGCTTAATATCATAATGATAAGCTAAACGATTATTTATATCATCACTAGAATTTAAAGTTGCAAATCCATGCTCACGAACAATCAATCCACTATTTTCCAATTGAATTAAATCTTTTCTAATTGTTACTTGTGAAACACTGAGTAACTGAGAAAGTTTAGTTACTTCCATTTTCTTATTCTCTGTTATTAATTCTAGTATTTTTGTATGTCTTGCCAACATCTTAACCATCCTCATCACCGCTCTTTTCTTTTATTACCTTATCATATTAATATTTCAAATACAATAAAAACAACTTTCGTTTCAATCATATTATTCTCAAAACGAAAGTTATTATTTCTAATAATAGAACGAAATTTTTTTACCACGATATTCCCGACATGGTAAAAATTGATGTTTAACACCTAAAAGTTTATGTGCCTTTAACAATCTAGCATCTGATAGACAATGACCAATATACTCCTTAGTTAATGGATAACGATTATGACTAGGCAAAATTGTTTCAATTTGATTTTGATATGTATTTAATTTTTCTAAGCTATGAATATACAAATCTAAATTTCGATGCTCACCAAACATATAAATCGGTCCTAATTGTACAGTATCACCAACAATTAATAATTTCTTCTGAATATCTAAAAATGCAATACTTCCATAAGTATGTCCAGGTATCTCAATTACCTCAAAACAGTAATCACCAATTTCAATCAAATCCTTTTCTTTTAAACAATTAATTTTTATTGTTGTTTTAATTAAACCCTTATCTCCCTGATGTACATAACATTCTTGAAAACTATCAAGTCCCCCACAATGATCTCCATCACCATGAGTTAACAGTACTTTAAGCGGAAAACTAGTAAGTTTCTGAACTTCATTAATTATCTTCGTCTCAGGAAAACCAGTATCAATCAATATCGCTTCATTTCTACCGATAATTAGAAATTCTCGTACCTGACCATCATCTAAAATATATAAATCTTTAGCATATTCAGTTACTTCCACAATTAATCACCTTCTTTTACTCATTATAAAAGGTTATTGACACAACAAGCAATAACCTTTTATATTATTTATTAAATTTGATCATCTGCCCTCTTTTTCAAAATTTCAAAACGTCGATCAACTTCATCTTGAGCAGCCTGAACAATTTTTGTATACTTTGGATCACTTAAATGTTTAGTTCGCTGCATCATTGCAAACCAATCAATTAATGGAATCTTTTTCTTTGCTTTCTGTGGATCATATGTAAGATTATACTTACCCTGCTCAATTTCAAACAAAGGGAAATAACAACTATTTACCCCTGCTTCAATTACACTTTTTTCTAAATTTGGCTGATCACCCCAATTTAACGGACAAGCAGATAAAGTTCTCAAATATGCTAACCCAAACTCTTTAGCATAAGCCTTAGCTTTAATCGCTTTTCTAACAAAATCTATTGGATTAGATTCAGCTACAGTAGCAATATATGGAATATTTGTTGCAGCCATGATTGCTGGCATATCTTTATTAAAAAATGATTTTCCAAACTGATCTTGACCAAGATGAGAAGTCGAACTTTTAGCCCCTAATGGTGTTGAATATGATAATTGATAACCTGTATTCATATAACCACCATTATCATATTCAAAAATAATCATGTGATGGTTTCTTAAAGCTGCACCTAGTGCACTTCCCATTCCAATATCCATTCCTCCATCACCACTAACCATGATAAAAGTAATTTCTCCTTCGGGATATTCATGTCGTTTTACTTTTTGGTTAAACGCTTCTACGATTCCTGAAAGTGTCGCTGCCCCATTTTGAAATAAATTATGAACATACGGTACTTTAAAAGAAGTTTTTGGATAGGAAGTTGTTACAACCATTCCGCAGCCTGTTTGAAATAATAAAACAACATTTCCACTGATTGCACTTAATAATAAATTGACATTGACGGGAATCCCACATCCTGGACAAGCACCATGACCCCCAGATAAACGTTGGGGCATCTTTGCAATTTGATTAAGCGTAAACGGCTTAACTTCCATTATTTGTTTTTCTTCATTATAAACACACTTGAAGTCATCAGGAGTTTCTTTGATTGGTTTAAAAAATTGAGTTATTGGTTGTTCAATTTTACCGGGATAAATATGTAAATAATCAAATAATTTTACATCTTTTTGAAATCCCATTAATAATAATGCTTTTGCATCATCTTTATAAAAATCACGGCCACCTAAGCCATAAATTCTCGTAATTACACGGGTAGTGATCCCTGCCTCCTGCATTGCCGCCTTTATTTCTAAAGACATATTTCCACCATTGGCACCATAACTATCCTGACGATCACAAACAATCACTGTTTTAGGCACTTTAAAATGCTTAATTAATTCCTTACTTGGAAATGGACGCAGTACATTGATTGTAACTACTCCAACTTTTTTATCATCTTTGCGTAATTCATCAACAGCTCGTTTTGCACTGCTAAATCCAGAACCTAGAACAAACATTAAGACATCACAATCTTCATTTTGATAACTTTCTACATACTGATAAGCCCGATTAGAAATTGTTTCATATTCCTTAAAAATAGCCGGAATAACCTCTCGAGCTTCCTCCATTGCAAGATGAAGCTGGTATTTATTATTCATTAAATCCGGTTCATTCATATAAGAGCCAACTGTGACTGGATGTTCAAAATCAAGAATTTGATATTCAGGCAGATATTTACCTACAAAATTTTGGACAACTTGATCATCTTCAAAGACTTGACATTTATTTTTTTGATGGCTAGTAAAAAAACCGTCAAACGCAATAACTACTGGTAATTTAACTTTTTCAGCAATTTTTAGAGCACAAATGTTCATATCATAAACTGCCTGGGGACTATGAGCAAATAAAATAATCCATCCAGTATTTAACATATACATGATATCGCTGTGATCACCCTTGATTGAAAGTGGACCAGAAACTGTTCGACAAGCTACATTCATTACCATCGGAAATCGTGTTCCAGATTGAACTGGAAACTGTTCTAATGCATATAACAAACCATTGGCACTAGTCGCATTGAAAACTCTTGCCCCAGCAACGCTTGCACCATAACAAATTCCAGCCGCACTATGCTCACCTTCAGCAGCAATTAAAGCAATCTCATGCTTACCCTCAGCTTTCATTAAATCTAAATTCTCAGCAATCTGCGTTGATGGTGTAATGGGATAGTATCCCATTACATGATAATTAATCTGTTTAGCGGCATAAGCTGCCAATTCATTCCCACTTTCAAATACCATCTTTTGTTTTTCCATCATTTTTTACCTCCGTTATTTTTTCTACCTCCAAAAACGAATCACTCGTTATCCACGAATTTGCTCCCACATCTTCATAATCCATATGCTCAACAATTAAATCTTTGTTACGAATAAACCATTTTAAATTTGAATGTTCGCGTTCGACTCCACTAACCAGTGCTTGAGTTGGACAAATTTCAACACACCGTAAACATCCTTTACAATGATGATAATCCAAACCTTTATTTACCATCATCTTACGTCCTTTATAAATACCTGGTTCAAACTGAAAAACCATATCCGGACAAGTAATATAACATTGTGCACATTGAATACATTTTTCTTGGAGAAACAATGGTATATAGCCTTCCCGTGATGCACTTAAATCATTCGAAATAGTACTTCCAAAACAAGGATTCACACCACCAAGTGGTGCATTTTGATAACCCCAGTCATTTTCTATTTCACGATAAGGAATGAACGGATACTTACCATCATCATTAAACGTTTTACTAACAACACCATTATAACCTTCAATTATCCCTTCTTTATTTTTTTGTAATAGCTGAGGATATTTTTTACCCAAAGTAGCTTCAATCAATTCTAAAACTGTCTCTAAAGGAATAAAGCCACTCGCTTTAGCTAGTGCCCCCAGCATGATCATATTGACTTTACATTTTATTTTCATTGCTAAATAAATTGCATCAATACAATATATCGTTCCAGCACATAATTTTAATTTATCTCTAATTACATCTGGTTGCTCACCGCTGTTGATGACAATACAACTATTTTCATCGACTCCTGCTGTTACTTGTAACTTTCCTATCATCGCTTCATGAAAAAGCCCAAGCAAATGGGGTCGCGTAACGGGAGTATTAACAGTAATTTCTTTATCTTCATCACAATAACGAATAAACGCCTTAACTGGAGAACCTCGTTTCTCTGAACCGTAGCTAGAAAAGCTTGAAGCATTAAATCCTAGATAAGCCGCACCTAATTCACCTAATAATTTTCCACATAAATTAGCCCCTAACCCACCAACACTTTCTAAACGAATTTCATAATACCCTTCTTCATTTACTTTACTTAATTCTATCTTGTTCACTTCTTATACCTCCTAATTGAATAATTCCCGCTTTTATCGTCATCATTCCAAAAAAATAAAAAGTCTATTACTAGACTTAATCTTTTGATTTAGCTATTTGAAACAAACACATGAGCCCCCACGATGACTCCTAATTCAAAAATTAAAAATGAATTAATCAATCCATACATTTATATTATCTCCAATACTATAGTTTATCGAAAAGATAATATTTTTAAACTAATTTAATTATTATTTCTAAATAAAAAAACCAACTCTAAAATGCACTATATTGGTTATATTAAAACAATATAGTGCACTTCAATCACCAGACTCTATAAAATATATTTATTAATAAAATTTGCAATTCCATCATGATTATTATCATCAGTTATAAAATCAGCAACACTCTTAGTTTTTTCACTTCCATTAGCCATGACTACTCCAACTCCAGCATTTAAAGTCATATCATAATCATTATCAGCATCTCCAAAAGTACATAAATCTGTCATTTCAATTTTATGCATTGCCATAACTTCTTGTAATCCATGCGTTTTAGAAACCCGAGGATCCATATATTCATATAAAATACTTGCTGTTTTTAAAGAAGCTGATTTATAGTTTGGATTAGAAAAAGTTTTACTTTTTTCAATAACTTTATCCATATAATCAGGTGCACAAACAATGATTAATTTGGCCCGTGGCTCATTTAAAAAGACATCAAAATCTACAACTTTATATGGCACACGATCATCACGTGCTAAATCACGAATATAATCATCATCTTTAGGTGCATATAATGTCCCTTCATACGGAATAGCAAAATTAAGATCCATTCCTTCATGATGTTTAATAATATCTTTTATTAATTCACCATCCAGCGGATAACTTGATTTATCAATATTTAATTGATAATCATATATTTCAGCACCTCCAGTCCCAACGATTGCATCAACCAAGCCACTAATTCCCCATACAGTTAAAAGTGTTTTAACGCTATGAACATCACGCCCTGTTGATAAACCAAATAAAATTCCTTTTTCTCTAATTTTCTTAATTGCTTCAACTGTCGCAGGTGAAACAATACCATCTTGATTTAACAATGTTCCATCAACATCACACATTACTGCTTTTATATTTGTTAGTTTATTCATCACAATACCTCCACTTAGTAAAATTATATAACCTTTGATTTTTATAACAATATTCGTATTTTTTTTAACAAAAACTTCTCAAAAATAAATAAGTTCCTATCAAATCAATGATAGAAACTTTTCACTATTACTTTAAATATTCAATTACATCTTTTAATGATGAGATGATCTTAGTTGCTTTACTTGCAAAATCAGCTTCTGGATACTTCATATCAGGAATACATAAGACATCGATCTTACCATCATAGGCTGCTAAGATTCCTGATTCACTATCTTCTAACACTAATGCTTCACTTGGTGCTACATTAAGTTTTTTACATGCTGTTAAAAAAATTTCAGGATTAGGTTTTCCATGAATCACTTCATCACCACAGATCGTATCATCAAAATATTGTTCAATTTGTGCATTCTTTAAAATAACATCGACACGTACCCGTGCACTGCTAGTTGCCACAATTGTTTTATAATTATTTGCCTTTAAATATTTTAATAATTCTAATAATCCCGCTTTAAGAGGAACCTCTTTTGCTAAACGTTCATCAAGCCTAATATGTACATCATCCCATACTTCAGTCATTGGAAAGGCAGTTCCAAAATGATCATAAAATACTTGACATATTCCCTGCTTATTTTTCCCCAAACATAAGCGATATACAGCTTCATCAAAAGAATATCCTAATTGTTCTAATTTACGACAATACTCTTCATAAGTAACTCGCTCACTATCGATCATCAAACCATCCATATCAAATATAACTGCTTTTTTCATTATCTTCTCCTTATATTTCTGCAACAAACTTTTTAATATCTGTCAAAGCCGCTCCAATTGCTGCTGTTTCTTTTAAACATTGACCTATTTTAATATCTGGAACAGTAAACTTTAATGGATCCAAATCACTAACTAATTTTGTTAATAGATCAAGATCTTCATTTTCAAACAATGAAGCTATTTTACCACCAATAATTACTGGTGCATCTAAAACCATGGTTAAATTATGAATTGCTAATGCTAGATAATGAAAATAATCATTCCATGATTGCATTGCAGTTTGGTCTTTTTGCCGTAATTGTTTATAAAATTCTTCTAATGTCATATTTGTATGATTTTTTAATAAAGCATCTTCATTACAATAAGCTTCAAAACACCCTTTTTTACCACAATAACACTGACGTCCGTTCTCTACTAATGTCATATGCTCAAATGTCGAACTGTAATTATTTCCCTGGAAAACCTTTCCAGCCATAAATACAGCACTACCTAGATTATGATTTAAAGATAGATAAATAGCATCGTTATTATCTTCACTGAAATTTAATTCAGCAAGTCCAGCAGCATGAGAATCATGAATCATTTTAACTGGTAAATCACTAGATTTTTCAAACTTTTCTAACGTTAATCCCTGATTATTTAAAATTGGACCATAAATAACCTTTTTTCCATCCTGAGATACGATCCCCTGAATAGCTATAGTGATCCCTAAAAAATTTTCTTTTTTAATTTGTAAACAATCGATAAATTCATTTAATGCCTGTCCATATTGTTTAAAATAACTTTCACTATTATCATAAACTAAAGCAACTGTTTGTTTACGAATCAGTTGAGCATACAAATCTAAAGCAACAAAAGTTATTCCTTCTTTTAAAATACTGACACCAATTGCAATTCTAGATTGTTCCTTAATAGAGATTGCTAACGGCTTACGTCCCCCCGTAGACTCATTAATATCTTCTTTTTTTATCAAATCAGCCTGTTCTAATTCCAAGAGATTACTAGAAACAGTGGGCAAAGATAATTTTAATCTTTCCGCAATTTCCTGTTTTGTAATTTGCTTAGCTTGATATATCAGCTGATATACAATCTTACGATTATACTTTTTAATACTATAATCAACCATAAATACCACCTTATCTAAAAAACCTTTATAAAAGTATAACAGTTATCTAAATATATCGCAATGAATATCCAAATATCCTTATTACTTACTTTGAAAATAAAATAAACCATGCTATAATATGAATAAAGAAGACAGTATAAAACCCACTAAGTGATAATCAATGAATGATTATCACTTTTTAAAAATCGAGGTCAATTAATGAAAGAGACATATAGTAAGAATTATTTTGAAAAATATGCTGCATTAACCCTAACAAAAGTATTAGATGTATCAGCTGATAATATTATTCAAGCTGATCGTCCTGACCTTCGCATTCCAAAACGTAATTTTGGAATTGAAGTAACTCAAGCATTAACTCCAGCTGAAGCAGTTGCTGACATAAAAAAACCTTTATATAGTACTTTAAAATTAAATCCTTTCGACCATGATGAAAAAAATTTAGAATTCGTAATCAATAAAATAGATAATGCTCTTGAGCGAAAAGAACAAAAGAGCAAAAACTATGAGATTTATTTAGATAATGGTTTATATATTTTTTCACACTGTCACAATCTCCCTGAACATATGCTCTATGACTTTCTTAATCAATTAAATCTAGCTAACAGTTTTTATCAGCATATCTTTGTTAATTGTGTCGATCATCTCTATTACTATCGATGCCAAGAACAAATAATAATTAAAGTTGATTATAGCTTTCAAGAATTATCAGCCATGAATCAACTTGCTATTGATTTTGAAAAGCATTGTCATAAAGAACGCAGAAAAATTGAACTTCCTAAATCAAATAATGATGCTTAAAAGAATTGATCCAGATAATCATATAGATCAATTCTTTTTTATTTAATGCATATGATTTGATAACTTAATAAGCTCGATCTATAATCCAGTTGTAGTAAGAAAATTAAAATATTTTGTAGATTTACAACAATAAAATTACATACTAATAATGAGGTAAATCATTTAAAACAAAATATTAACTATCATATATCAATTTTATAGAAAGAGGTATAAATATGTTAGAAAAAGGAACAGTAGTATATTTTTTGATGAATGGCTATGTGATGTCTGGAAAGGTTTTTGATATTAGTGGTAATAATGATAATTATGAATTTAGTATTGAAGGTTATGCTAGATGTGCTGGGCCTCACATAATTTCTTCAAATCAAATACATTTGACTGTTTTTCTAAGTCAAGAAGAAGCTGAAAAATACAAAGATAATCCCCAAATGTATTTACCAGCATATTGTTAATCCTTACAAAATTTTATAAAAAATCAGCACACGGTGAACTGCCAAAAAATCAAATAATTGGAAAATCGTTTTTTATGGTAAAGTATAGTTTTAAATTTAAGAATATCGCTTAAAAAGTAGTTCTAAATTATAATTATCATATTATTTAATATCTAAAATTTTTACTTTTTTCAAATTCATATTTTCTTATATTAAATATTTACTATGAAATCTAAATTCATGTATATTTAAAAGCAGGTATATCGAATAAAATACACCCGCTTTTAATCAACTATTAAGACGGTACTTCCAGCCATTTTTTAAAAATCTTCGCGATAATAAGAGACATCTGGCTATATTATCAAATACCATCATAATCCAAACTGCTTCAATACTTTGATGGAAAACATTGATCATTAGCCAAGAACCGGTTACCCTAATTCCCCACATCGTAAATAATGAAAAAACAAATGGTGCCTTAGTATCACCCATCCCATTGAATGTTCCCTCAAGAATTACTAAGATCCCATAAAGCGGTTCTGAAATAGATACTATTCTCAATACTCGAGCCCCCAAAGTGATAACCTCATGGTCAGGAGTAAAAATCCCCATTAACTGTTCAGCAAATATAAATAATGCAATCCCACAAATTATCATTAAAAACATTGTAATACCACTAATCAAATAAGTTACCTCTTTAACTTTATGCTCATCTTTTTGTCCAACTGCATTTCCAACTAAAGTTGCTGCCGCCGTTTGAAAACCATACCCGGGAATATAAAAAGCTTGTTCTGCTTGAATTGCAATTGTATGAGCAGCAAATCGTACTACTCCTAACTTCGCAATCAAGGAAGCAAAAGTTACGTGCCCTAAACAAATAACACTACGTTCCAATACTACTGGAATCCCAATATTCAAACATTCCTTAAACTCTTTTTTATAAAAATGAAAACCACTGTTTTTTAAATCAAATAGTGTATTTTTATAGTAACGTAAGAACATCATAATTCCTCCAGCAACAAATGATATAGCCGTCGCAATCGCTGCTCCATTTACCCCCAGTCCAGCACCGGGAATTATAATTCCAAATAATTCTCGTGTCGGATAAATTAACAAGAAATTTAAAATTATATTAATAATATTCATATATAAATTTATTAGCATTGGTGTTTTCATATCACTGACACCACGTAAAGCCGATGCCAAAATCAAAGCTGCTGTCCTAAATAATAATGGAATTGAAATAATCATAAAGTATGATGCCGCTTCACCTCTAATTGCTTTATCACCATTTAGCCAAGTTGGTAAATATGGTGCAATTAAAACACACATTATAGTTAAAGCTATCCCAACAATTAATGTCAAAAATAGAGCTTGCTGCCCTACCCGCTTTACTTTTTCATCATTATTTGCTCCTACTGCTTGAGCACAAACTGATAAAATCCCAATTCCAAAAGCAACAGCAATACTAGACACTAACCATCCAACCGTTGAGGTCAATCCAACTGCAGCCGATGCCCCAGCTCCTAATGCCCCTACCATCGCTGTATCAACATATGTAACGACAACATTCATGGCCTCTTGAACTACCGCCGGCCAGGCTAAAAAACAAATCGATTTAATTTGTTGACGATATTTTCCCACTATCTCACTCCTACCTAATCTAATAAAAAAAGACTATTAAATGGCTTTAATTGTATATACTATTATACACTTTTTTAATATAGATAGATAGCCCCAAACAAAAGCTTAGTGCTAAAATTAAATTTATTTAATAAATCCTCCAATTCATAATTAAATCGGAGGATCAAAATCTATTATTTTATTAGTTTATATATTTCTTTGACTGCAAGATCATGCTCCTTAGCTAATCGTTTTATACTTTCGTATTCCGGATATACATAAGTCTCATCATTATTAGTTACTTCTTTAGCAGCAATTTTTCCATATGGTGTATCCAGCTCAATTGCTTTTCGAGCTAAAATTTTTCTTTCTTCACGACGATAACGAATTCCAATTGTTGTTGTTTCTCTAAATATAATATTCTGTAATAATTCTAATTTATCTTCTTTACATGCTGTACTCAATCGATAGGCTGGGCGATTCTTTTTCATATAAATCGGTGTAAAGAAGACATCTAAAGCTCCATTTTCAAAAAGCTTTTCAGCAGTATAAGCAAGTATTTCACTCGAACAATCATCTATATTTGTTTCCATTACAATAATTTCATCGTTAGTTTTATCGATTGTTCCTAAAGATACTTTCAAAACATTAGGAATGTTTAATTCTTTAGTTCCACAACCCCAACCAATCTTTTGAACATTCATAGGAGGCATCGGTTGAAACGATGAACTCAGCTCAGCAATAATAGCCGCCCCTGTCGGTGTCACTAATTCTGTATCAATATCAATCTGACGGGCTACTACATTACTAGCAGCAAAAATTTCCGATGTCGCTGGTACCGGAACTGAAATTGTTCCATGAGCACATTCAATAAAACCATGCCCATCATTAACGATACTGCTATATATTTTATCAGGTGCAATCTTAGTAATTAAGATTGCTGTTCCGATGATATCAACAATAGAATCAATTGCCCCTACTTCATGAAAATGAACATTAGCCAATTCTTCATTATGAACTTTACTCTCTGCTAACGCAACTCTTAAAAAGATTCTTTTTGCTAATGCTTTAGCTCTTTCATTAATCCCACTATCATCAATAATTTTATTAACATCGAATAAATTACGATGAACATGGTGATGATGTTCATGGTGGTGATGTTCATGGTGGTGATGTTCGTGATCATGATGATGTGGATGTTCCTCTAAATGAACATCTACATAAGTACCAGTAATACCATTTTTCTTTGTTTTAGTAACATGTAAATGATAGCCATCTATATTCAATTTAGCTAATTCCTTTTGTAAATAATCAGGTTCATCAATAAGTTCCATTAATGCACCTAAAGTCATATTACCACTTATTCCGCTACTACAATCAAAATATAATACTTTCATCGTTTTCCTCCTAAACAATTAATCGTATGAGCCATATACCCAGCTCCAAAACCGTTATCAATATTAACTACACTAACACCACTAGCACAACTGTTTAACATCGATAATAATGCCGAAAGACCATTAAAATTAGCACCATAACCAATTGATGTTGGCACTGCAATGACTGGTTTATCAACTAACCCTCCAACAACCGATGCTAAAGCCCCTTCCATACCAGCTACAACTATAATAACATTTGCTCGTTTGATCACATCCATCTTATTAAATAGTCGATGAATCCCAGCAACACCAACATCACTAATCAAATTAACTTCATTTCCTAAAAACTCAGCTGTTAACACAGCCTCTCTAGCAATTGGAATATCTGATGTTCCTGCACAAACAACAACAATCATTCCTTTATTTTGTATAGTTTCCGATTGTTTTAAAATAAAAGTTTTGGCTTCTTTATCATAATTAAAATTTGGATATAATTTCTTTAAATAAGCCGCCTTTGTTGCATCAACTCTAGTCGCTAAAATATCAATTTGATCATGTTCTAACATATTTTTTATAATACCAGCAATCTGTTCTTTCGTTTTACCAGATCCATAAATGATTTCCGGTGTTCCCGTACGACGTTTACGATTATAATCAATCGTCGCATAATCAATTGGATTATCAATCAAAATAGCTGCTTCATCAACAGAAATCTCATGGTTCTCTACCATTTCTAATATTTCTTTTACTTTCATCGTCTACCTCTGATATCGTTGTGGCAACTCTAACCCATTTGCCTCCAATAACTCTTGATTAGCTAAAATTTCACAGGGATTACCACTAGATACTATCTTTCCATTATTTAATAAAATTATTTCATCACACAAATCCAATACCATATCTAAATCATGGGTTGCAAAAATAATTTGCTGGGGCAATTCTTTTAACATATTAATAACGATCCTTCGACTCTTCGGATCAAGAAATGCTGATGGTTCATCTAATAATAATATCTCTGGTTTCATTACCACCACACTAGCTAAGCCTACCATTCGCTTTTGTCCTCCAGAAAGATGATTAGCCATTCGATCCAGCAGATCTTCAATCTTAAATAATTTCGCAAATTCCGCAATTCTTTTATCAATTTCAATTTTATCCAGTTTTTGATTTATCAACCCAAAAGCTAAATTATCACGAACTGTAGGTAAAAAAATCATATGATCTGGATTTTGAAAAACAAGACCTGCTACCTCTCTTATTTGTATCAATGTTTCTTTTGATAACATAACTCCATTAATTTTAATCTCACCTTGCGTTTCCACCAGCCCCAATAAGCTTGATAATAAAGTTGATTTCCCCGAGCCGTTTTCTCCAACAATAGCAATACACTTCTGCTGTTCAATCTTTATCGACACATTATCAAGAGCTCTAATTGAATTATTATAAAGAACATTTAAATTATTTATCTCAATCACTAAAATACCACCTTTACCATCATTAAAACTCCTACTGCCATCATTAATAAAAAATAATTTTCAATCTCAAAATCAACATAATTTAAATACGCTTGTTTAACATCAAAGCCACGACATTTCATTGCATTGTAAACTTCATTACTTCGTTCAAAACTCCGAACTAATAAACTTCCCACAAAACTACCCATATCTTTAAAAGCTATTCCTTTAGACTGGGGATTTTTTAATTGATAAGCTTGAATCATTGTTAGCGCTTCTTCAACCAAAACAAAAATATAACGATAGATCATTACTAATTGTAAAACAAAAATTGAAGGTATTTTAAGATGCACTAATTCACAAGTAATACTATCAAACTTAGTTGTTGCCATTAGTAAAAAAACTGCCATCAAACATAAGATATTTTTTATAATGATCGTAATAAATAAAAGTACACCAGTTGATATATTAACACCATAAAAATTAATTATTGTGGTTGAAAATAGTAAATTTGAAAATCCAATACACAAAGAAATAGGTAATCCAATTAAACTTCGTTTAAATAAATCCATAAATGATACTTTACTAAGTGAAATCATTATTCCAATTATTATTGAATATAAAGGTAATTCAAAAAAATCTAAGCAGCTGGTCGAAATAACAAAAATTATATACATTAGTGCTAAAATAATCTTTAAAAGTGGATTTAAACGATGAATCAGTGAATCACCATTAGCTAACTTTTCAATATAGCCAAATTTTAAAAGTGAGCCTTTAAGTTTATTCATATTTTTTCTTTTTTACTACGATATATCCAATTCCACCAATTAAAATTAAAGTTGCTGCACCACCAATAATCCCTGATACTGAAACACCTAATTTACTGTCGCTGCCACTAAAATTATAATCTGGTAAAAATGAAGTTGAACTTTGAACCTTTGCTAAAGTATCTTTTGTACTGCCGCTTGCTTCAATTTCGTCGGTTCCTGTGACTCCTTCAATAGACCACTCTAAACCATCAGGATTGCTTGATGCATATAATGAAAGAACTCCACCAACTAAGATTGTTAAAACAGCAAAAACCGCAACCTGTCTTCTTATATTCAATGTTCCAAAATGCTTGTCATTAAGTGCATGATCAACTATTTCACGTTTATCTTTTAATACATATAAGACAACTGTTGAAGTGATTAAGCCTTCAACTAGACCAATTGCTAAATGAATCGGCAACATTAATACAACAAATGAAGTAAATGGTAATTCCGTAATATTACTTGCAAGAGTTTGTAAGACCACTGCAAAAGCACCCATTTCTAATCCCACTACTACTCCTAAAATACTTGCCAGTAATACTCTTGAAGAAGTTATATTTTTCTTTAATAGTGGCTTAACAATTAATGGATAAGCTACAAAACATGGTAATATCCCCATGTTAAAAATATTACATCCTAACGCCAATAAACCACCATCACCAAAAAATAAGCATTGTATAATTAAAACAGAACATAATGATAAAAAGGCAGGATATTGTCCTAAAATAAGGCACAATAAAATTCCTCCACCGATATGACCACTACTTCCTGTTCCTGGAATCGTAAAATTGATCATTTGAGCAGCGAAAATAAATGCTCCCATTACTCCCATTAAAGGAATCTTTCGATCATCATGTTCTTGATTAATTTTTTTAATTGAAAAACCGATCATGATAAAACTAATTATCATGAAAATAACCCCAATATTAACAGAAATCAAACCATCTGCCATATGCATTAATACTGAATTCATAATTTCCCTTTCCACAAACACTACTGTGCTTCTTCTAGTACTTCTTGTACTTGGGATCTATTTTAAAATATTAACTAAATCTCTAATATATTCTTGAATTGATTTTGGCTCAACACCTAAGACATGTCCAGTGCATTTACTAACTGGAATAAAATATTTTTGAGCTTCACTACAGCTGATTGCTGCCGCCATTGCTGGTGAAACTTCACCATACATCGAGTTAGCAAAAACAAAACCAATTGGTCCAATAATTATCTGAGCGTTTTTAGCATTATAAATAATTGCATTTTCTCCCGTTGCGACAGCATCAGCTCCACCTTTTTTCATATTATTGGTTGCAGTACTATTTGTTCCTACCGCAATAATAAAAGTACCACTAACTTCTTTTTTTAAGGCCTCAATTACACTTCGGCCAATGCCTCCACCTTGACCATCAATAACTACAACTTCCATTTCACTACCTATCATAACTTCCACTAGTTATGCCTTCCAAATCTAATGTTACATAATCAAATCCAAGTTCTTTTATTGCTAAGATTAATTCTTCATCATTAACTAGATTAAAATTGTTTCGTTCAACTTCAATCCGTGCTAATTTATCATGAACTCGAACACGAGCGTAATAAATCCCCTTTTGATGAAGTAAAGCCTCAGCTTGATCGACCACTTCTAATTTTTCTTTAGTGAGATGAGTATCGTAAGGAAAACGTGAAGCTAAACAAGCATTTGCCGGTTTATCATATGTCTCAATCTGTAATTCTTTTGAATACTGTCTTATTTCAGCTTTTGTTAAACCAACTAGTGCTAACGGTGATACAATTCCCAATTCTTCGCAAGCTTTCATTCCAGGGCGATAAACTTTTTCATCATCAGCATTTTTACCATCAAGGGTTATCTTAAAATCATGGCTTTGAGCTGCTTCAATTACTTTTGCCATTACTTGTTTTTTACAGTGATAACATCGATCTTTACGATTATTTGTAAATTGCTCGATTGTAAATACATCTAACGGCACTTCTATAAATTGACCTTTACCAGCCATCATTCTAGCACTATCGATGTCCTCCTTGGACATCATTTTCCCTACACATAATACTGCTAGAACATTTTCTTTACTTAAGGTTTGTAATGCTACCTGATATAAAAAATTTGAATCGCAGCCACCACTATAGGCAATTGCAACTTTTTGATAAGATTTTAATAATTCTTTTAATTTATCTAACTTACTCATCTCTTCACCTTTATACATAATAATATCACAATCCCCATCTATTTACTAATTAGACCATGCTATGATCGCAACTACACTATACACCCTAAAGTACACTTTAAGACAAGTATTTTTTATTTAGAAAATAAAAAAAGTGATTTCAATATGAAGCAAACCCTCATTGCTAATTCAACATAGAAAATTCACTTCATCACTATCACTTTAATTTTCAGCTAACTTAGAAGGATTATAAACACTAGGGGCCTTCAATGTCTTTACCAATACTTTTGCCTGTTCCTCATTAAGTTCTATAGGCTCAATATTGTAATAATAATTACTAGCTTCTTTAATTCCATAATTTCCTTCACCTAAATATGTAATATTCAAATACATTTCAAGAATTTCATCTTTTGTATAATCATCTTCTAATTTTTGAGCAATAAAAACTTCAGCTATTTTCCGGTCTAAGCTCTTTTCAAAAGATAAACAAAGATTTTTAGCTAACTGCTGAGTAATCGTACTACCGCCTTCTTTAAACGACATCGTCACTACATTCGTTACCATTGCTCGAGCTAATCCAATGTAATCAACTGGGCCATGTTGATAAAAACGCTTATCCTCGCTTTCTATTACTAGTTCTTGATATATACTTGATATTTGCTCCAATTTAACATAGTTATCTTTACTTCTTAATTCTTCAACTCGCACTGTTAAACTCTTTTCTTCCATTGTATCTTGGTACATCACATAGCCACGATAGCCATAATATCCTAAAAAGGTTAAGGCAGCTAAGAAAAGAATAATAATTAGACGTGATATTACTTTTTTCATATACATCCCTCTATTCCTTATTTTACACCTCTATCATAGCCTAAGCTGGTTGGTTATTCCATTGATTTACATTACAAAATCTTACATTATTGTAATATTTATCATTAATTCCTTGAAATCATTATCGATCAGCATAGTATTTAAATTTAAAATTTTCTTATTTTGATGACCACGAGGAATTAAAACACAATTGCATCCTAATACTTTTGACATTTCATAATCATGAATTGTATCACCGACAAATAAAACATCTTCTTAGTTTAAATGATTATTTTTATAATCTTGTTTAGCTAAAGCTACTTTACTACGAACAAAATTATCCACAATTCCAATCCCAAATTAGATATTTATATCCCTACTTGATCACTATCCCTTAAAACTTTTATTAATTTGTATGATGATTTAATAAAATCATTCTTTTGATAAAATTGATGTGCTTCTATACGTTTAAAATTACTAGTAAGTTCAATTACTTCACATTGATGCTCCAAAGCTAATTTTGTACTAAAATCAACTAATAATCTACCTATACCATTTCCACGATAACTGTTATCTATAACTAATTCTTTGATTGTTGCAACTTTATTCTCATGATGTAATTGATAATCGATATTAACACTGACAAATCCAACAATCATATCATCAGATACAGCTACTAAATAGTGGCTCTTTTCATCATTAAGTTTATTTTCATATACTAGAGCAAACTGTTCATGATTTAAATTACATTCCTCTAATTCACAAATCAGTTTATAAATAGCTTCCAGATCCTCTTTTTGACAATATCTTATTTTCATATTTTTTGCTCTACTTTCATTTAAAAATATTTTTATTCACTTTATCTTATCATTTTCAATAAATTAATTAGTTAAAGTAAAATCATCTAGTTTTTGACTTCTATATTAAATAAAATATCTACTTCATCTATATAAAGATTGGGTATCAAAACAATATTAAGTACTAGAACATCTATATTAGATTCATTTTCTAGATATTTAAACTGTTTTATTATCATCCTATTTTAGTGATTATTATATATTAAGTATATTTAATGAAGGCTTCTACAATAAAAGACTATTGGCATATATCAATTCCAACGGTCCTTTAAAATTATTTAGTTTTTCATTCCAAATGAAGTTTCATGTTTTAGAACTGCTATTTCTTCCATCTTAATTGAATCTATTCTAATAAAACGATCATGCTGTAATTCATTGATCAAATAATCAATCAACTTCTCTTCACCTTGAATACAAGCTTCTACAGAACCATCTGATAAATTACAAACCCAGCCAGTTAATCCAAGATTTTTTGCTTTTTGATAGGTAGTAAACCTAAATCCTACACCTTGGACACGACCATAAAATAAATAATGCCTTCTTATCATTCTACCTTCACCTCTTTAACAAAAACTTCTATTATAAATATCGTACCACAATAACTTCAACCTGCAACTTCAACTTTCTTCTTTAATATATCAAAATTATCGATTTCAAACACTATCCCGGCTATCATATCTAACTGTTTACTTATCAGCTCTGACTCTCTCTGTTTCGCTAGTTCTCATATCTCCTCGCATTTTTAAATTGATCCTACATCGTTATCATTTATGTTTTTTCTCTTCGTCTCTGATTATACCATTATAATCATTTTTTATAAACAAACAGCATAGTCGCTCCAATTTTTTACGTCCTTTAAATTCACTAAAAACAGTAATAAAAAAAGGAAATCAGTTTATTTCCTCAATTATATATAATTTCAATTCGATTAAAAGTAAACTACTTTATACCATAACTATATTTATGTGTATCGTATAAACATTTACAATTATGACTTATTATGTTCATCGCCTTCTTCTAAAATCATATTATTTAAAAATGTATCCATACATTCTTTTTGAAAGAAGAATTCTTGTAAGCTTTGTAAAAGCTGTTCACTATCGATTCCTAATTTCAATACAAAAATAATTTTAACTAATTTATTTTTCCATACAATCGGTTTCGATAAAAGATAAGCATTTATTGAACTCTTTTGATTATAGATAGGCATATAATGAATAACAGTTTGTAAACTTGTTTCAAAACCAATTAATGGATTTGTATGATAAAATGTTTCAAATGAGACACTTTCATGTTCAAATATATATGAAATAACATCATCTTTTGTTTCACAATCAATAAAATAAGTATCTTCTTTTTTTAAAAAATCAGATAATTTATACTCATTAATTTGTCGAAAATACTTATTTAAAACTTCAAAATCATGAGTAGTTATTATAGGATGAATACGTATAACAGGAATATCAAGGCTTTCATCAAGTGGTACAGTTGTAATAATATAATCATAACTTTCTAAATGATATTTACTAAGTTCCCCAGCAGAGATTGTTTTTTCAATAACCAATGAATCTTTATATCTTTTTAAAATAGAGAAACTTAATAATTCACTCATTGCCACATTGTACTCATTAATTAATAAAACCCGTTTCTTCGCAATATTTCTTTTTCTTCTCTCTAAAGCATATTGAAAATGAATAGCGATATAGCCTATTTCATCTTCAACGTTTATATAATCTGCATTATTATAAATAGCAAACCATGCTTCCATACTCAAGATATATGCTAGAGTATAATTTTCTTTAATAACATAAATCAGCGGATTTCGTGAATAAGTATTAAATTTCAAACGATTTTCCATTGGATTGATATGAATCCCCAATGCTTTTCTTAAGTACATATCATTGTGAAAATCAATATTAAAGACTTTTTTAACCTGATTGAACATTTTTTCTACAATTATATCAATTTCTTCTTTTAATTGATCATTGACACAGCTTTCGATTGCACTAGTTGAATTGCTTTTTTTTCCTAAAATATGAATAGCTAAATAGCATTGTTCCTCTACTGATAATTCAATATGAAAATATTTATTAATAACTTTTGAAACATCCTTTGCTACTAAAAACTCATATTCCATTTTCATTTTTTCAATCTCATTATCATGAAATGAGATATAACATTTTCTTTGAATACGATTCAATTGAACTTGAATATGTATAATAAAATTTTGAAATACCCTTTGGGGCATCGTAATACCATCATTAAAAATAACTTTTCTTAATTCATCTATAAATTCATGATCTTCACCAATTTTCGTTGATAACATCCCTATCTTATGATAAATATATTCCGCCATACATAATCGATAACGAAATTCTTCACCTTCTATTTTTAATCCTTTACCGGTTTTTTGCACTATTTTTAAGTCAAAATCATTTAGCCGTTCTCTTATGTATTTTAAACTTCGACTAACAGAAGTTCTATCAATAAATAAAATATCAGATATATCATCGATTTTAATAAACTCTTGACTTTCGAGCATTAAACCTAAAATATAATAAGCCCTTTCTAAAGGATTTGTAGGAATAAAATAACTCCATTGCTTAGATACTTTATCAATCCAACAATTAAACAAATCATCATCAAAAATACTAATTTGATAACCATGAGAAGGAATTGATTGAATAAGTGCAAAGTTATTCATCAATTGATTAAGTATTTTAATTTCATTTCTAATAGTTTTAGAACTCACATTCAATAATTGAGATAGTTTTTGTCCAGTTAAATATCTATTAGAATCCATAAATACTTGCAAAAGATTTAATTGTCTCTTAGTAACAACACTCATATTTAATTCCTCCTTCTATTATTTCAATTATATAATAAGTTTTATTTATTTGTAAAATAACAGATAGACAAAATAAATCAGCCTTAATGGCTGATCTATTTTATTCAATCCGTGTCCCTACTGTAGTAGCAAAATCACCGTATACAGGATCAGATGAATTAATCCCATTACATTCTGGTAAATAAGTACACATAATTTGAAAAGGTATCACAGCATTTAACCATGAAGATGTATATGAATGCTGATTAATGTGAATAATATTTTCATTACTTGTTTTTAAAGTTGAAATAATAAGATAATTGCTTGTTTTAGTTTTTATAAAATCAATAAAATTATTCATCAAAATCTTTCCACATCCATCAGTATCAATAAGAACAATATAAGAATCTTTAATAATCGTTCTATGCGGACCATGCATAAACTCTTCCATATCAAAATTCATCACAGGAATTTGCATTGTTTCTAAAATCTTTAGCGTTCCTTCTCTAGCAGTTGGATAATTCACTCCAAAACCAACGATACTCATTGCTTTTGCTAAAGCCCAATGCTTATTTTTTTGGCACCAGCAAAGGGAAGCTTTTATATTTTGAGGTAATTCTTGGATACTTTGATAATATTCTTGAGTGATAGATTGATACCGTGGATTTTGAGTTATTTTCAACAATAGCAAATGCAAAGTTAGTACTGTTGCACTATATCCTTTAATTTTAGGACCAACATTTTCTTCTCCACACAACATATCAATATGAATATTGGCTTTTTTTGCGATTGGGCTATCACCATTAGCCGTTATTGAAACGGTTGGTATATGATGCTGTTTAGCTATTTGTAGACATTCTAATGTACCCGTACTTTTCCCTGTTTGAGATATAACTATAAGTATATTTTGGGGGTTATATAAATGTTTTGAGTAATATCTTAACTGAAAAGGATTTTCCACTATAATCGAGCAATCCGCTTCTTTTTCAATCAAACATTTCACTAACATTGCAGCGTTTAATGAGGTACCTGATGCAGTAATTATAATTTCTTTAGGACTTATAAATGTCTTAGAAAGAGTAGAAAATGTATCTCTTTGTAAAGAAAGAATATTTTCCAAAATAACTTTTTGCTCATCAATATAGCCCCACATCTTATTTTCCATGATGATAAAATTGTGGAAGATATTCCTTATGGGCTTCCAGCATCTCCTCTAAAAGTGGTTTTGCTACATCATAATCTCTTACTAATGGATGAGCAACAAGAGCCTCTAATGCTAGTTTTTTATTTCCCGTGATTGCCGCTTCAACTGCTAATGATTCATATGTTTTTACTGCACTAATAAGTCCGATAACAGCTTTAGGATAGTGAGCAATTGTTAATGGTTTCATGCCATTTTTACTTACATAACAAGCTGTTTCAATAACAGCATCATCATCTAAGAAACGAACTGTTCCATTATTAGCAACATTGATAACCATCCATTTTCCACTATCATTATAAATCGCATCCATAACACCAATCGCAACTTTGGAATATCCACCACCGCCACGTTTAGCTAAAGTTTTTGGTTTTTGATTATTTAATTCGTCTGCATACTCCCTAAATATTTGTTTTTCTAATTCAAGAATAGCTTCACCTCTAGTCTTGTCTTGTTCTTTTAATTGTTGTACTCTTTCTTTCGTATGAAAATAATATTGTGTATACTGACTCGGAATTAAGTGTAATGTTTCCATCCATTCTTGTGAAACAGTTGTACATTTTTTTATAACTTTACTAAATTCTTCATCAGTAATCGGTCTTCCATCAATAGTCATATTATAAGAAAAATTCATATGATTTAATCCTAAATAATCATAATAGATTTTTTCTTCTGGAATATTTAAAGCTTCAGCAGCCCACCATCTTGGTCGCATTCCTCCAGCACATAATCCCGCCACTTTAACATTACAAACTTTATTTAGTGCTTCAGTTACTAATCCTGTTGGATTTGAATAATTGATAATCCAAGCATCTGGACAATATTTTTCAACATCTTTAGCTATTTCAATCATAACTGGAATTACTCTAAATGCATTAAACATTCCTCCTACTCCAGTTGTTTCTTGTCCAATCAAGCCATATTTTAGGGGTATTTTTTCATCCTTTATTCGCGCCTTATTTCCCCCAACTCTAATTTGTGTTGAAACAAAATCAGCATCAGTGAATGCTTCTTCTCTTGATGTTGTACTCCATACTTTCACATCATAATTCAAATAACCAACATATCTTTTTACAAACCCTTCCATAATTGAAAGTCTTTCTTCATTTATATCTAATAAAACAATTTCTTTTACTGGTAATGTTTCACGGTGTTCCGATAATCCTTCAATTAATTCAGGGGTATACGAACTCCCTGCTCCAACAATTGCAATTTTTAACTTTTTATTCATACTCATGCTCCTATCCTTTTTTCTACTGCTAAACGTTGTCTTTCCATTGCTTTAAAGAATGGATAATATATACATCCTGCTATTAATAGTGAAATACCTCCCCAAATAACAGCAGGAATATTCCCACCAGTAACTAAATAATGTGAAAATAATGGTGGTATTGTCCATGGAATATTAGCTACTGGTCTTCCTATAATATTGAAGAGCATTAATAGATATGTTCCTGCTGATAAAATTAATGTTGACAAAGTATAGGGTATCATCATGTATGGATTCATAACTAATGGTACCCCAAAAACAACTGGTTCATTAATTTCAAATATACTTGCTGGTAAACATAATTTTCCTAATGTACTGAATCCTTTTTCTTTTGAACGGATCATCATCAAGACAAGCGGTAAAGTAGCACCACCGCCACCTAAGAAAACAAACATAGTAAATCCACTGGCAGTAATATAAGGTGGCTGAGTTCCAGCTGCAAAAGCAGCAGCATTTGCTCCAAACATAGTTAGAAAAAATGGATCAGCTACAGCCAAAACAGCTCCACCGTGAATACCAACACTCCATAACATTGAGCGAATAAACATGAAAACCAAGAATCCCGGTAGAGTATTTAATGCAAAAACAAATGGTGAGAAACAATCCATTAAAATTTGATTAACATTAATACCTAAAATTACACGAATTATCCATATAATTGTCAAAATGACAAATGCTGGAACCAATGACATAAATGATTTTGATACTAGAGGTGGTACTGTATCAGGAAAATGTATCACAAGATCTCTCTTTTGAAAAAAATGCATAATCATTCCTGACATTAATGCTACTAAAATAGCTGTAAATAATCCTTTTGTCCCAAATAATTCAAGATTAATCGCATATTCATCTGTTAGTGTCGCCAATAAAAACGCGGCAACAGAAACAAATGCTGTAATTAATGGATCAATTTTAATATCCGTATAGCCTAAAGCAAAATAATAAGCTACACTAGCAGCTCCAACCAGCCCAACAATCCCAATCGTTATTGTATTAACTGTTGTAATCATAGCAGCGTATGGTTCAAAAAATGATTGAATCGGATCAATTGGAATATTGGGAATTAGCAAAAAGATACTTCCGATGATTGTTAATGGAACTGTAACCATCATACCGTTCTTGACTGCATTCAAATGATGCTGATTAGCCATCTTATTTAATGGTGGTACTAGTTTATCCTCAACAAACATTAATATTTTATTCATTATTTTTCTCCTCTCATTTCCACGAGCGCTCTTCTTTGTACAATCTAATAATAAAGAGAAAGTATGTTTATTTGAATAGTTAAAATTTCCCTTGGCTAGTGGAAATAATTGCATAATTAAAATTATTTTATCTTTCTTCTATATATCTTCTTACTTACTAATTTATTTTTCCTCAATTCATACTAATATGAAAATAAAAAAGAGTTTCAATTATATATTGAAACTCCCATCTTAAAAAGTACTAATTAAATAACCTAAATCTTTTTATCATTTGCCCTATTATTAAAGATTTCGTGCTACTTCATAAGCGTCCCAAATAGCACCACGAATATTTCTCACTTCTTTACTATCACCTAAATTATATACATATGTGTATTTATTTTTTAATTTATCAAATAAATCATGTTTAGATTTATAACCGACTGCAACGATAGTTTGTTCAGTAGCAATAGTTTCTTCATTATTATCTTGAAGAACTTTAATTTCTTGATTACCGATTTTACTAACTTTTGCATTTCCCACAATTCGAACATTATTAAATGCTAATAGATCACGAAGCATCCATTCATTCATTGGCGGTAAAGCAATACCTGATTTTAAAATATCTGGTAAGGCTTCGATAATTGTTACCTTCTTACCATTTTGTGCCAAATGTAACGCTAATTCACATCCAACAAGACCACCACCAATAACTACTACGTTATCTTTTGCAGCTACTTTATTAGTCAATACTTCATTAGCTAGTACCGCATTTTCAACACCATCAATTGGAGGTATCACTGGAATAGAACCTTCACAGATAAATAAACTATCTGGTTTTAATGCATCAATCGCCGCCTCATCAGCTAAAGTATTTAGTTTAACATCTACACCTAATCTTTCTAATTCATTTGTATAATAAGAAGCTAGCGCTAAATCATCTTCTTTAAACTTAGGCATACCACCAACTAATAATTCACCACCAAGGCGATCTGTTGCTTCAAATAAAGTAACTTTATGACCACGAAGAGCAGATACACGAGCTGCTTCTAATCCTGCTGGTCCGCCACCAACAATAACAACATTTTTCTTTACAAATGCTGGTGCGACACCCACAGTATCTTCTCGTCCACATTCAGGGTTAACCGCACAACTACCTAACCCAGATTGTAATAAACGCCCAAAGCAGCCGTCATGACATCCTAAACATGGGCGAATTAATGCCTCTAATCCATCTTTTAATTTATTTACATAATCAGGATCACTTAATAAAGGACGTCCCAATCCAACTCCATCAATAGTTCCTTTGTTTAGAGCATCAACAGCCATTTTTGGATCATCCATTCTTCCGGCAATCAATAATGGTACTTTTGCAGCATCACGAATTTTTTCAACTAATGGTAAATACATACCTTTTTCAAAATACATTGGTGGATGAGCCCAATACCAAGAATCATAAGTACCAGCATCTGCATCAAAAGCATCATAACCAGCTTCTTGCAATATTTTTACAGCTTCAATAGCCTCATCAATATCTCTTCCTAACTCTTTAAAATCTTCACCTGGTAAGCCACCTTGCCGTAATTGTTTAATATAGCTCTTAATTGAAAAACGCAAAATAACTGGGAAATCTTTACCACATTTATTTTTAATTGTTTCAACAATTTCTGTAGCAAAGCGTAAGCGTCCTTTTAAATCTCCACCGTATTTATCGGTTCTTTGGTTAAACAAAGTCATTGTAAAACAGTCCAATAAGTATCCTTCATGGACAGCATGGATTTCGACCCCATCAAAACCTGAATTTTTAGCAATAACTGCTGCATCACCGAACTTCTCAATAATATGTTCAATTTCTTCGGTCGTTAGTTCACGGCAAGGTGCATTAGGAATCCAACGATTTGTTGTTGGACTTGGAGCAACAAAATCTTTCATATCAACGAAATTAGGCAGCGCCGATCTACCTAAACCAGCAGTTAATTGTAAAAATATCTTTGTTCCAAAAGCATGAGTACGATCAGTCATTTCCTTAGCCTTATGTTCGTATTTTAAAGGTAACATATTTGGGCAAGGAAAACTGCAGCGAGCATGAGGTTCCACGTCATTTTCAACCCAGTTAGCTCCTGTTATAATCAAACCTACGCCACCTTTTGCTCTTTCAACATAATAATCAATACTTTGTTGGGTATAACAATAATCTTCATCAACATCTACGATTGTTGCCATCGGTGCCATAAAAAACTTATTTTTCACCTCAACATCCCCAATTTTTAGCGGTTCAAATAATGGTTCATAAATACTTTTCATAGTAGTCTCCTTTCAAAACTGAACTTGTTCATATTTATATTTTAACACTCATTGTTTGCGCTTACAATGTTTTTAAGATAAAATGTATAATGAAAGGATTAATTATGAATAACATTAAAACAAGTAAGGCAGAAAACACTAAAACTAATATTATTAAGGCTTTAGAACAGTTATCTAAGGATCAAAATCTTGACAATATAAAAATAAGGGATATATGTACATTAGCAAATATCTCAGTAGGAACCTTTTATTTATATTTTAAAAGTAAAGAGGAAGCTATTTTATATATTTATCAACAATGTGATGAGCAGTTTAGAAATTTAAAACTAACTAATGATCCACTTGATAATATCTATCAGATCTTAGATACCTATTATCATATGGTTGACATTGATAACATAAATTTTGATCGTACTATTTATAAATGCCACCTAAATCATTATGATGAGTACTTTTTTTCAGAAGAACGGCCAATCTTTATTTTACTAAACCAACAGATTATTGATTATACAAAAAAAGCTAATTGTAAAGATATAACTTGGGATATTCTAGAATTTTCTCGTGGGCGTATTTATAATGCCTGTATTTCTTTTAAGGAGTTAGATAATACCTGGTATAAACAACAAATAAATAAAACAATCTCTTATTTAAAATATCTAACACTTAAAACATAAAGGACAGAATGATTTAAATCATTCTGTCCTTTATCCTAAGATGTTACTATTAAATTAATAAGATAATCTTCTTTAATTAAAGATTACTTTAATCTAAACAACTTATAACTATCATCATAATGAGAAAGATTGTATAGTTATTACATAGCCAATATTGTGAAATATTATTTTTTATAAACAAATATATAATTCATAAAAATAATTATAACAATATTTTACTGTATTTATTGCATAATTCTATGTATTTTTCTTTTTTATCAAGCCATGTAAAAAATGACTTTTCTAAATATTTAATCCTTAAATATTCAACTATTGAACATAAAAAAATTGTAATAATACTCATAATGTATGCTCTATTAATAAATTACTACCTTACATCGAACTAACATCAAACACATCCCCTATAAAAGCTGTCTAATCGCATTACTGTCAGTATGTATCAGTAAAACACCAAAAGTAGTTGTCGATACTGCGTTAATAATCTTGTTATTTCCAATGTTAATATTTTTAAAAAGTGAAAATATACTAATTAAAAAAGCCAATGCTAACAACTTGTTTGCATTAGAAACAAAATGAGATGGGCTTGCTAGGTATTCAATCCCATTATTGCCAGAATAACCAAAATAATAAACTTGCAAAGCTTTTATTAGTAACCTCAATTTTAAAATTTTTTGTATACATAAAATATCTGGCAATCAATATAAACACATTGATTGTTGTTTTCTATATACACCTACTTGTTGTAGGTATAGCATATTACTTGTTGTATTCAAAACAATCCAATACAACTAAATTAATACATTATTATAAATAACATAGCTACTATTCTAAGTAATTCTAAATTACTATTTATTTCCAAATAATTTATTTAATTCGAACTATATTGATATCTTTTTGACCATAAACATTTGATTTTGCAGTTAATAAATCATTAATATCTACAAATTCATTTTTTAACCATTTAATTATTGCCATTGGTAAATTAACACCAGCCAAATGACTAAAAGGATATCCCCCACCAAAGCGTGCATTCATTTCTAATACGTATATAGTATTATCTTCAGTTACGAATATATCACAATCGAGATTAGCAATATGTTTAATTGTTTTAGATAGTCTCTCTCCAATTTGCTTTATCTCTGGTGAATCGACAGTTTCTGCACAATCTGTTTCTCCAGAACGCATAGCAACTTTCTTTTTTACTATTGTATTTTGATAATTGCATTCAAGATCATTAATAATATCTAATCCATACTCTTGTCCATCTATCATCTCTTGGATAAGAATAGCATGTTCTACATTAATTGATGATTCATACTTTAAATATGTATTAAATATTTCTCTACTAAGTTTTTTATAGAAAACTTCTAGTTCCTCTAGATTGTCAGCTTTATAAATTCCAATAGATCCCATACCCCATCTAGGCTTTAAAATTAAAGGGAATTCAATAATATTAGCTTGAAGTTTATTTTTCACTTCTATAACATCAATGAATGTTTTTGGTGCATTAAAACCATTTTCAGTTAAGAATTGATAAGTTTTGTATTTATCATTACATATCTCTAACACTTGTTCATCTGAGACAACAACAGTTATTCCATTTTGCTTAAATAAATCTTTATTTTTTGATAGAATTGGCAAATCAATGTCAAACAAAGAAATAATTGCATTTATATTATTTTTCTTACAAAATTCTAGCAAAAACGGAATATAATTTTTATCATATATTAATGGTGAAACGACAGATTCATCAGCTACTAAAAATGCAGGAGAATTCGCATCACTATTAGCAACATAAACTTTTCCATCATTTTTAAGTGCATTTTTAAAATATTCAACTAAATATGTTCTTCTACCTACTGATGTAAATAATATATTCATCTATTCATCCTCCTTATATGACATTCTCATATAAATTTTTTTACCATTAAATTTGTAATAAGCAGGTTCATATCCAGGAAAATCAAAAGCTCTTATCTTATATAGTATATCTCCCGTTTCAAAATCCGAATTATTAATCTCTTTATAATCTAAAATACTTTTCTTATTAAAATACCTATGCTTATATCCTTTATCCACTAATTCTTTCATTGAAATACTTTTGATTTGATTATTAAGAACTAGTGGAATTATCTCCACCATATTGTTATATAATGCTAATTGAGTTTTCTGAAAAACACTATATCCTGTATCAATTTCTTCAATTTCAAACTCACATCTCCTTATAATATCACCTGTATCTATTCCTTCATCAACATAATGTAAAGTTCCACCACCTACTTTAGACTTAAATAAAATGGAATAATTACAACTATATAGCCCCCCAAATTCAGGTAATAAACCGCCATGCATATTTATAATTCCTTTCGAAAACAAATCAATTATAGGTTTTCTGATTATTTTACTAAAACGACACGATAAACCTAAATCAATTTCTTTTCTAGAATATAAATTAACTAACTCATCTAATTCCAATTTTTTAATATTGTTAATTCTAGCATATTCCCCTAAACATAACTCATCTGTCCAAGGATCATTATCATTAGGATTTTCATCTCCGATTACCACACCTAATAAATTAAAATTAGGAATTGAATTTATATATTTCACAATCTTCGTTGCAATAGGTAGACTCCCGAATACCAATATATTATATTCTTTCATAAAATATCCTTTCTATTTATTTTTTCGACTCAGCTTAATATTTTTCACTTATATAATTAATAAAATCAAAAAATAGCGGAGTTCCACCAGTATGAATAAATAAAATATTTTTATTCTCAATGTTGTTCTTTGAAAGATAATTTTTCATTCCAACAAAAGCTTTTCCTGTATAAGTAGGATCTAAAGGTATTCCGTCTTCTTTATACATATTAATTATTTCTTTTCTAATTTCATTATTATATTTTCCGTAGCCACCAAAAAGATAATTATCGTCAAAAATTATATTATTTGAGTAATCATAGTTGTTTGTATTAAAATATTGATTTAAAAAAATATTTAATTTTAAAATTTGATTATTTACATTTCGCGCAATCGATATACCTACAATTTTAAATTTTTTTCCATGATTAATATTTCCTGCAATCAATCCTGCTTGTGTCATACCTGTGCCTGAAGCAAAAAAGATATAATCAAAATTTACATTAATTGCTTTTTCTTGTTCCACTATCTCATCAACAACTTTATAGTATGCATGTACTGGTACCTTTTCATTACCTTTACCGTATTTATCTCCATTTATATAATATGGTTTATAACCCTTTGAAGTTAAGTCTAATATTAATTTTTCTACTGTATCTGCAACATTATTTTTATTACAAAATACATAATGCGCTTTAGTTAGATTAACTAAAAAACTATTAAATGTGTCAATTCTATCCCCACTATCATCACTTGGTGAAACGATATAACACGGAATTCTTTTTTTATAAGCCAGATATGAGATTACTCTGCATAAATTGGACCTATTATTACCATAAGCTATTATTAAATCTTTATTTCTAGTTTCCATATCTTTAAAAAACTCATACGCTATTCTATATTTATTTCCCCCAAATGATTCTCCCAATAAGTCATCCCTTTTTATAAATACATTATTATTATTAATGCTTTTAATTGATTGAATTGGAGTTTTATTCATTTGTAGCACATCCTAAAATTATTTTGCAAATTTTATCTACATCTTCTAATGATAAACCTGCATATAAAGGTAAAGTTAACACTCTTTTACTTAGATGTAATGCTACCGGAGTTTCATTAACATCATATTTCCTATGGAAGCATTCAAATGTATTAGTTAAAGGATAAAAATACTTTCTTGCACCAATACCATTTTCTGCTAATTCCTCAAATACTTCATTTCTAGTAGCTCCGTATAATTTTTCATCAAAGAACACTGGAAAGTATGCATAATTAGGTTCAACATTTTCCTGAACAGGGTTAACTTGTAAACCTTCTACTTCTCCTAAATGTTTCATATATCTTTCTACTACTAATTTACGTTTTTGAATTTCATCATCAACATGTCTTAAATTACAAAGTCCCATAGCTGCACAAAATTCATTCATTTTCGCATTAGCCCCAATACCATCTACATCTTCTGGTCCTTTAATACCGAAATTTTTTAATTGATATAATCTTTTTCCGAAATCTTGATTATGAAAGCATGCACATCCACCCTCAATAGTATTAAATACCTTGGTAGCATGGAAACTAAAGCAAGATACATCACCATAACTTCCAATACCTTTACCTTTATACTTCACACCAAATGTATGAGCAGCATCATAAATTACTTTTAAATCATACTTTTTTGCAATTCTTTCAATTTCATCAATGTTACATACATTTCCATAAACATGTACGGGCATTATTGCACATGTTCTATCAGTAATTAAAGCTTCTATTTTACTTGGATCCATTGTAAACGTAATCGCATCAACATCACAAAATACTGGTTCTAATCCATTACGCACAATTGCATGCGTTGTTGAAGCAAAAGTAAAAGGAGTAGTAATAACTTCTCCTTGTAAATTTAATGCTTGTAAAGATAATTCTAAAGCCATATGTCCATTAGTAAACATATCCATATATTCTAAATCTAAGTATTCTTTTAATTGTTTTTCTAATTCCTTATGTTTAGGTCCCATGTTTGTTAACCAATGAGTATCCCAGATATCCTTTATCTCATCTTCAAATTCTTCTAATGAAGGCATTGAAGATCTGGTTACTAAAATCTTATCACTCATTTCTTTTACCCTCTCTTTCTACTAGAAATGATTCCTAATATATACATAAACGACTCTAATCTAAATATTCTAGATAATACTATATAAATAACTGCACCTAGTAATACTTGTGTACTAATAAGCAGCAATGAATTGCTTATAAAAAAAGATAACGGGTATATGATTATTCCCATTACACATGACAATAAAAAGCTTGGAACCATATCTTTGATCTGGTCAAAATAACTGTATCCAAGCAACTTCTTATTTGGTGAAGCATTAATAAAGCTGCTAATGATTGTTGAAACAACCAAACTTAGAGCAATTGCCATTACTCCATAGTTCATTGTTAAAAATAAAAGTACTAACCCTATTCCCTTTTTCAATATTTCTAACTGCAAAAATATATCACTTCGGCCAATTGCCTTTAAGGCCTCTAAATTAGCGGTATGAATCGGCCAAAATGCATAAGTAAAGCAAGCAATCTGGAGATAAGGTACACAAGGTAACCATTTATCAGTAAGCATAAAAGATACTAGCGGTTCTGCAATTACCCCCAATCCAATCATTAAAGGCCACATTATATAGGAACTTGTTTTGATAGCCCTACGCGTCATGCTTTTTACTCTTGATAGGTCATCTTGACATTTAGAAATAGCTGGAAAAAGAACACTGCTAATCGATGTATTAATATTTGTGACTACCAATTGAGGATACTGCTGTCCTCGGTTGTAATAAGCCAAATCAGCTGATGTATATTTTTTTCCAATTATCAAACTTCTAAGCTGGGTATAGCCTGTATCCAACAGTCCAGACAATAACAGTTTCCATCCGTAAGATAATAAAACCTTAACCCGGCTAAAAGAAAAAACAAAATCAGGTCGCCATCTAACAGTAAACCAGAGTACAATCGTATCTACCGACGTATTAACCAGATACTGAGCAACCAATGCCCAGATACCAAATCCCATATATGCCATTACACAACCCACAACGCCAGATAACAATGTCCCAAATAAAGTTGAAAAAAAGAATTTTTTAAACAACATATGTCGTGATACATATGCCTGCTGTACTGAATTAATTGCAGCAACTGGAATTCTAAGCCCTAAAACCCTAAGTACAGGGCATAAAATAGGGCTTGCATAAAAATCTGCAACTACAGGTGAGACTAAAAAAATAATAACGTATAAAAAACATGAAAAAACTATATTGGCATAAAATACCGATGAAAAATCAACATTATCAGCTTCTTGTTTTTGAATCAATGCACTTCCAAAACCATTTACAACAAAGACATTAGCAATAGTAATAAACACAGTAACTAAAGCAATGTTTCCATAATCATCAGGTGATAACAATCTAGCTAAAACTATTGAAACAATAAATGTTACTAACTGCGCAGAAATTCGCTCTCCAAATTTCCAAAATAAACCAGATAATACTTTATTCATTTAAAATTCCTTCTATTTCTGCATCTGAATAGTTTAATAATGGCCAATATGATTTATTTTTTTCTTTTATTATCTTATTTTTTATAATTACAACCAGTCTTCCAAACACATTTAATATTCCACTACTTCTTACTGACGTATAAAGTATCTTCCAATTACAATAACTTGGCTCTTTAATAAAAATACTTAATGCTACTACCGAAAAATTTGTAGTATCAAATTTAATATCAATATCAAATAATTTTTTTATCATTATTTCCATAGACTTTCTTGATTCATGATAATAAACAGTAAGATTTTTATTTTTCATTTTAGCAGACCAACTATCATTTTCATACGATTTTCTATAGCATGACATTACATCTTCCATGTACATCACTTTTCCCAGTAAATTTAATATTAGGTTTAATTTAATATCACCGTTTGCATTACATTGCAAAAATATATTTTTTTCTTTATTACTCCAACTTTTCCAAAAGTTAAAAAAAACAAGCGATGCTGTTTGACCACAACATGATGATCTATTTTGAATATCACTCAATGTGAATTCATGCTGTTTATATAATGGAAATATTTTTTTTGAATTATTTAATAAATTTGAGTCATCATCCACCACTAATACATTGTGATATACAGCCATAACATCTAAATTTTTTTCCATAAAACAAATTTGTTTTTGAAGCTTATATTTATCTATCCAAAAATCATCTCCTTCACATACTGCTACGTATTTACTGTCAACCTTATCCACTAGATTAAATAACGGACTGATTCCCTGGCTATAGATGTTTTTATCTAAATAGAAGGCCTTGATAATATCAGGATATTTCTTTTCATACTCCATAATAATTTTTTTTGAGTTATCAGTTGAACAATCATCTTGTACATATACATTATATTTGAATGAACATTTTTGCATAATAAAACTATCTAAGGCTTGCCTAATATATTTTTCATGATTATATACCGTACAAATAATTGTGACTAACGGCGAACACTCTTTATTTTCTACTTTCATTATTTGCTCCTTATTATTTAAATCATTAATATTTTGTACAAATCAATAACTAATCCCGTTCATATAAATCCCTCGTATAAATCTTATCTTCTACATCTTTTAACTCTTCATTCATCCGGTTTACTACAATCACATCACTTAGTGATTTGAATTCATCCAAATCATTAATAACTTTGCTGTTAAAGAATTTATATTCTTTATAAGTTGGTTCATAGACAATGACTTCAATACCCTTAGCTTTGATTCTTTTCATAATCCCCTGAATAGAACTGGCTCTAAAGTTATCTGACCCAGTTTTCATTGTTAATCGATAGATTCCTACTACCTTAGGATTTCTCTTAAGAATCATTTCAGCGATATGATCTTTTCTTGTTCTGTTACTATCAACGATTGCTGTCATGATATTTTGTGGTACATTATTATAGTTAGCTAATAGCTGTTTGGTATCTTTTGGTAAACAGTAACCACCATAACCAAATGATGGGTTATTGTAATGATTACCAATTCTTGGATCTAATCCTACTCCTTCAATAATATCCTTAGTGTTTAATCCTCTAACCTCAGCATAGGTATCTAATTCATTGAAATATGACACCCTCATTGCTAAGTAAGTATTAGCAAATAATTTAATAGCTTCAGCTTCTGTACTCCCAGTAAACAAGACTGGAATATCTTTTTTGATTGCTCCTTCTTGAAGCAATGAAGCAAACTCTTTAGCCCGTTCACTTTTTTCACCAACTACAATTCTCGAAGGATAAAGATTATCATATAATGCTTTACCTTCTCTTAAAAATTCAGGAGAAAACATGATATCATCAATATCATATTTATTTTTCATATCCTCAATAAATCCTACGGGTACTGTTGATTTAACCACCATTATAGCATCTGGATTTATCTCTTTTACTGACTGAATAATGTCTTCTACACTTGAAGTATCAAAGTAATTCCTATTAACATCATAATTAGTTGGTGTACTGATAACAATAAATTTTGCATTTTTAAAAGCAACATCTTTATCAAGAGTTGCTTTTAAATCTAATTCTTTAGTTTTTAAGTATTCTTCTATTTCTTTATCTCTAATTGGCGATATACGATTATTAATCATATCTACCTTTTCTTTTATTACATCTAATGCTGTGACTTGATGATGCTGTGCCAAAAGCACAGCAATACTAAGTCCTACATATCCTGTTCCTGCTACTGCTATTTTTATTTTATTAAATTTTTTTTTCATATAACTTTCCTTATTTATATCAATTTACTAAATCTTTTAAATATAATCAATAATTTATCTCTATTTTACTCAAGTATTCAAAACTGTTTAAAATCATCTGTATATCTAATTAAAATATACTATCATTTTAATTAAAAATGTGTCCCAAATCTAATTCGTTTATATACATATAAGATAAATAAAAATCCCATATTAATTACTTCATTAATACCAAAACTATTTTCTTTAAATAGCAATTTTGCTTGTCTAAATTTTTTTTCCCTGATAAGTGAAAATATTATAGGAAAATACTTCTTTTTTAATATCCTGTTAACTTTATGATTTGAAATAGATTTAATTTCATCTGCCATAAACGATGTAAATTTATTCATATATTGAATACGTATTTCTATGGGACGCCTATTAATATTTGGCTTATAACATCTATCATAAGAAGCTTCTGGAACCGCTAGAATTTTAAACTTATCAAATATTCTTGCAAAAAATTCCCAATCTTGATGTCTTATAAAAGATTCATTAAATCCACCTACAGATTCATAAGCAGAACGTCTAATAATAGGGGCTCCAGTACCTATTTCTATTTTATCTGATAAATACATTTCTACAATATTGCCACTATATTTAGCTGTTATTTTACGAATAAATTCTTTATCGTTATATATATTTGTACTTGAATATGTTCCAGCCCAAGTCATATCAAGGTTTTTAGATGCCTCAATTTGTAACCTTAATTTATCTTTATTTGAAAATACATCATCATCGTCTAAAAAACATACATATTCGCCAGACGAAGCCTTAACTCCTATGTTTCGTGCTGTAGAACCACCATTATTATCTTTACATACAATATATTTAAATGCTTTATTTCCTTTATATTTCTCAAAAATTATTTGATTCTTTTTTTGCTGTTTCGTACCTTCCCCGTTATCATCAACCACTATTACTTCAACTTGTAAATAATCCTGAGAAAATACACTATCAATTGCTCTTTCTGGATTTGTATTATTTCCATATGTAGGTATAATTACTGATACTCTGTTCACTTTTACTCAACTCTCTTTCGTATTTTAATTAAATATTTTGCTGTATATCCCATTAAGAAAAAAAACGAAGCATTTGTCCATAAGTTTGATGAAAAAAACATTTTTGGAATAGTGATGAGTATAAAAAACATAATTATTATATCACTATTATCATTCATTTTTTTTAATGCTGTACGTATTGCAATAAAAATCAGATACATAAAAGGGATAAATAAAAGTAATCCTCCATCATATAAAATTTGTAACAAAAAATTATGTGGATAATTTATTACACTGTTTGATAAATAATAAATTCTAGATATTCCATGACCGAATAATGGAGACTCTATTATACCTTTTATTGTAAATTTATATATTTCACTACGGCCATTTGATAGGTCATTTGTGCCTGTTGACATTAAACGAAGCGATTTTTCAATAAAATTAGCCGATATATTAAATTTTGCTAAAAAATTATTTATAAATACTAAAATAGTATCCATATTATATATGATGATTAAAAATATCATTAATATAGTTAAAAGTTTAACAATAAAAATTTTATTTATTTTTGTTTTTGAATTATGCTTAAGGTATAAAAAAATCGCAGTAACTGCATATGCAACCAAAATACCTCGATTGCTTTTTAATGCTAATTGAATTGCAAATAAAAAATCTAATAAATAACATATTTTAACTATGATACCTGCGCTTTTTCTATAATAAATAAAATGCAACAATCCAGCAATTATCATTGGTAAAATTGTGTATGATAAATTCATACTTACTATTGTATTTGTATATATATTTATTGCATTTAATTCAAATATTTTTTCATAAAACGGAAGAACAAGTATTGAGGAAATTGTAACATACCTGATTGTTTTTTCTGTATTCCCTATATTCAAAGATAATATAGTTGCTAATAAAAAATAAAAACAAAATTCAAGAATAGTTAAATCCGAATTGCCTAAAATTAAGGTGAAAATATAATAAATGCACACAAAAGTAATATATAATAGAAAAAAACTATTAAATTTATAATTTTTAAATGCTTTATAGTTTCTTAATGCTAGAATGCATAGAATTACAATATTCAATATCATTGCACTTCCACCAAATAATTCACCAAAAACATAGTTTAAAAAAGGTATACTTACCAAATATGCATGTATTAAACTATTTCTTTTTTCAATTATTTTATTTCTATTTATTTTTATCATTTAATAATAATTCCCCCTCCATAATAACCATATCAAATATATTTTAAATTAATGTTTAATATTTTTAATATAAAATTCTTCTAACCACTTTGCAGTTGTATCAATGTCATATCCTGCATCTATAATATCTTTTTTTCTATTGTGTCTTTTTTTATTAACAACTAGTTTATTTATTTCCATTGCCCAATTCTCTGGTCTGCTATTTAGCGAAGCGTATGTTATCAAATTTGTAATACATACTTCTTCAGTTATATTATCTGAAATAACACATGGTAAATCTGCAGCCTGTGCTTCAATTATAGTAACAGGAAGCCCTTCATAATGTGAAGGGAAAACAAAACAATCCATACCTTGTAACAATCGCGGTACATCACGTCTAACACCCGTCATAATAATATGATTCATAATTCCCATTTTTTTAGCTTTCTCCTCTATGTCAGCACGTAAATTTCCATCACCAACTAACAAAAGTTTAACATTTTTTTTCTCATGGACCAGTATTGCTAAAATATCTAATAAATACGAGTGATTTTTTTGATAATTAAATCTTCCTACATGACCTAACAGAATTTCATCTTTTAAATTAAATTCTTCTCTTACTGACTTTCTTACTTGTTGATTAAAAATATACTTATTAGTATTAATAGCATTATTTAAAATATAAAATCTACTTAAATCTGAAGTTATTTTTTTTCCAAATCTATATTCACCAGCCTCTCGTCCACATCCAATAAAATAATCAGCAATATATCTAGTTTGAAAAGTGAATAAACGATATAAAATGTTTTTCATAGATATCTCTGGCTTTGTATTATGACTGTGTGCTATAGTAAAACAACCATACTTTTTTGCTATTGATAAATAAATATGTGCTGAACTACCAAGATGACCATGTACTAGCTTTATTTCAGAATGATTTAAAAAAAAATTATCTAAAGCTTTTTTATATTCAATAGTATTTAATAAATTAAAATACGGTACTCTATATATTTTTCCACCAAGTTGTTCAATTTCATCATCAAAAAAACATTTCTTATTAGTGTGAACTAAAAAATCAAATTGTACTTTATTTCTATCTATTTTTCTATATAAATTCATAATCATATTTTCTGCACCACCACAGTCCATTCCATGAAAAACTTCCAAAACCCTAATCATTTTTATCTCCTTTTTTGTCATTCACTTGACAATTATATTAAATCAAATATTGGTAAAGAACATTTATATAAATAAAATTATAATGTATATATTATTGTGTATTCGATGTATTATTGAATTCAATTTTTATGGGTAAATGTTTCCATAATCTATCTTCTTCGGGAGGAAATTCCATATAATTATTATATTTCAGTTTCAGATACTCATCCCACTTTTTAAAACATAAAAATTTTGAATCTTCAAATTGAAGTTCAACATATTCATCAAGTAAATCTATAGGCAGTGGCATTTTTATAGTACTTACAATTTCAATAGCAACCGTATTTAAATTTTTATTATTATTATAACGTATTATTTTTTTTAATAACGCTTTTCTTTTTTTAGCTCTTTTTTCTTTGGGGATAATAGTTAATAGAATTTTCGATATTAACTTTTCCATAACCCGTCCTTTAACGGGCGGATATTCACGTGTTAGAAGCTGATATTTTAAACAGTTCCATATAAATATATATCTTTTTAACTTTCCACTTGGCATTCGATCAATAGGAAAAATATCTATAAAAATACCGGTATAATATTCATCTTCTAATTCTCCCTCTTGTAAAAATATAGTATTTTTTTTCCGAATTTTAGTAAATGACTGAGTAAAGTTTGGCGTATTATCTTTATTCTGTAATATATAACCTTGAGGTTTATCTTTATTCCAAGCTATTATAAACTTATCATATTCCTCTCTTAGCATACAAATATCTAAATCATCATCCCAAGGTATAAACCCTCTATGCCTAACTGCTCCTAATAGTGTACCTGCATATAAAGAATATTTAATATTATTTTTTTTACAAATATTATCAACAATTTTTAACATCTCTAATTGAACTAATTGTAGATTACGTAATATATCTTCCATCTTTACCTCCATTTTATAATACATAACTTAATATTGTTATATCTAATATATTAATTATTTCAGCCGCTACTAATTAAAACTATATTCTCACAGATAATACTTACAATAATGCAATTACTTACATTATTTTTAATTATATTATTTAATAGATAACTGTCTTAAATAGTCTTTTACCTCATAATAGAAATAAAAAATCATATAATCATTGAATATATGGTAAGTTAGTTTGATAGTCAAATTATCAAACTTTTGAATAAATATTTATAATTTCTTCTACTACTTTTTCCTTTGAAAAATCTAAAACTTTTGTTTTGTTATATTTCCCAAATATTTTTTTATTTTCATTATTTGATGTGATAAAATTTATACATTGTCTTAGCTGCACAATATCATTAGTATTAACTAAATAACCACCTATAGTATCTTTTATTAAATCATTATTTCCTCTAATGTTACTAGCTATACAAGGTAAATGACAAGCCATTGCTTCCATTAATGAAACATTTAAACCTTCTCTTAAAGAAGGGAGAATAAACAAATCAGCGCTATAGTTTAGCTCTGCTATATCATTTCTAAATCCTAATAAATGTACTCGTTCATCAACTTTTAATTCTTTAGATAAATTAATCAAATAGTCTTCTAAAATTCCTTGACCAGCAATTAAATAATGAATATTATTATCTAATTCAGCAATTGCTCTAATAACAACTTCATGATTCTTATTCTTATTTAGTTCACCGACTGATAGAATAATGAAATTCTCTTTTGTAAATCCAAGTTCCTTTCTATAATTCTCTCGGTTAAATTCTTTTAATTTTAATTTATTTAAATCAATACCAATACCTGCTACATATTCTAATTGTTTCATTTTAAAACTATTTTTTGCCCTATTATAGTCTTCTTTATTAATCGTAATTAGAATATCTGTATATTTAGATAACCATTTTTCAATAGGATAAAATAAAATCCAATTTTGAATAGGAGCTCCTTTATAAAAATGAAAACCATGTGCAGTGTAGATACATTTAGTATTTGTCTTTTTACATACAAGTCTAGAAATGGCTCCACCTATTGGTGAATGACAATGTATAAAATTATATTTTTTCTTTTTTATTAAATTGATTAATTGAATGCATGATTTTATATGACGGTTTATTTTGATAATATTTCTTGAAAAATCAACTTGATAAATATCCACATTTATTTGTTTTAACTTGTTCTTTAAATCCTCCACTTTATCATCATTCCATACACTTCGGTCATTCCAATCACACGCAACATCAACATGATATCCTAAACTTAATAAGATATTTATGTTACCCATATTAAATTGACCAATCATTGAAGGAACAGAGGCAACCATTAACATTCTCTTCATTACTTAACCCTCTTTATTGGAATACCTGTATAAGTACCATTTTCATCAATATTTCTAATAACTACTGAACCTGCACCAATAGTACAATTAGGCGAAATTGTCACATTATTAATAACTGTTGCACCTATTCCAATCCAACTGCTTTTGCCAATATTTACAGTTCCTGCTACATGTGCTCCTGGTGATATATGAACATAGTCATTAATGATGCAGTCATGATCTACTGTAGAACCAGTATTTATGATGCATCCTTTTCCTATTTTGACATCAGCATTTAACACTGCATTTGCCATTATCACAGTTCCTGAGCTAATTGATACTGTTGCATCAATAACCGCACTAGGATGTATCAATAAAATAGGCTCAATATTCAAATCATTTAACTTATCAGTAAGCTTTTCTCTAATATCGTTACTTCCTATTGCTACAAAGAAATCATATCTTTCTTTATATTTTGAAACATCATTACTTGTACCAACAACTTTATAAAGTCCACATTTTTCTTTATTAATATCATCGTCAACAAACACAATCTCCTGATACCCATTTAGCTTGGCGATATCCGCTACTACTTTTCCATGTCCACTAGCACCAATAATAACAATTTTATCCTTCATTTTGACTACCTCTAAATTCTTCCATCGTTGCTGATGCTTCAGATGAAATACCTTCTCTACACAACACTGTCTTTACTGTTTTAAAAATGATTTTAACATCCAATAAAAAAGTAATATGATTTACATAATAGACATCAAGATCAAACTTTTCTTCCCAGCTAATAGAATTTCTTCCATTGCATTGTGCCCATCCTGTAAATCCTGGTCTAGCATCATGTCTGTGTTTTTGATATTCATTATATAAGGGAAGATATCTTACAAGTAATGGTCTTGGTCCTACTATGGACATGTCTCCTTTGAGTATATTAAAAAGCTCAGGTAACTCATCTAGACTTGTTGATCTTAATAGTTTCCCAAACTTTGTTAATCTTTTATCATCTGGTAATAGATTTCCATTTTCATCCACCTCATTTGTCATTGTTCTAAATTTGTACATTTTAAATATCTTTTCATCTTTACCAGGTCTTTTCTGAGTAAAAAAAACAGGTGAACCTAGTTTTATTCTAACCAACACTATAACAATGAGATATACTGGAGATAGCATTATAATTGCAATTAAAGACAATATAAAATCAAAAAATCTCTTAAAAAATAATTTATACATTATTTAAAGCACTCCTTGATAATTTCAATAATAATATCTTGCTGTTCTGCTGTCATTTTATTATCGCTAGGCAAACATACTCCCCTGCTAAAGATATCCATACTTATATCTAAAAAGTCACTTTCAATATAGGCATTTGTCTTTGCTCTACCATCTCCATTCACCGTAATAAATGGATTCATACGATAAATCGGCTGCATATGCATTGGCTTCCAAATTGGTCTACCTTCTGCATTAATTGAAGCAATTGCCTCTAATATTTCAGTTGGACAACTTTTACCTGGCTCACTAATATATAACACACCACTATCATTGCGTACTTGCTTACACATTGCTTCCTTGTTGATTAATAAACAACTCAACCAAAAGTTTGGCTCCATAATATCTTCAATATATGGATTCATTTTTACCGGTAAATCTTTTAAACCTTCTTTATATCTTTCATAGATCGCTTTTTTTTGTGCAATGTGTTCATCAAGATACTTATATTGCCCTCTAACAACACCTGCTATTACATTTGACATTCGATAGTTATAACCGATTTCTTCATGCTGATACCATGGTGCGTTTTCTCTTGACTGTGTCGACCACTTTCTTACTTTATTTGCAGCTCCTAAATCATTAGTTAATAACATACCTCCCGCTGATCCTGTAATAATTTTATTACCATTAAAACTGATAATATTATATTTCCCAAATGTTCCAGTTTGTTGCCCTTTATATGTAGCTCCTAATGATTCAGCAGCATCTTCAATTAATATTGCACTATGTTTATCGCAAACAGCTTTAATTTCATCTAATTTACTTGGAGTTCCATATAAATTTGCAATAACAACTACTTTGACTTCTGAATAAATTTCAAATGCTTTTTCTAACGCTTTTGGATCCATATTCCAAGTTTCATATTCACTATCAATAAACACTGGTATACCACCCTCATAAACTACTGGATTAACAGTTGCAGCAAATGTCATATCAGAGCAGAATACTTTCTTTCCTTCTAACGCACCATATCCAACCTTTGGCATACCATATACTTTGATACCCGCCAGTTTCATGGCTAAATGAAGTGCAGCAGTCCCCGCTGATAAAGCAACTGCATATTTACTTCCAATCTTTTCACAGGTAAGTTTTTCTACTTCATTGATATTTACCCCAACAGTAGACATCCAGTTAGTTTCATAAGCCTCTTTTACATATTCTAATTCTTCACCATGCATTGTTGGTGAAGATAACCATACCTTATTGTCAAAAGGTTTAAATTTCATGTTTTTTTCATCTCCCTCATCAAAATAATTTGAGTAATCAAAAAAGAACTCTTTATAGAAAGAGTCCTAATCTTGATATTAATTTCCCCTCCATAATAAAAAACTGCTTTATGCAGTTAAATTGTACAAAAAAAGAATATAGTTCCCCCTACCCCAAGTAGAAGAAACTATATTCAAATTATTAAAATGTGCGGTAAACCAGCTACATTTATTAAATTTTACTTTTTATTTCAAGCCCAGCTAAGATATGTCGATTTAAAAACTCGATATCTAAAACCGCTATTCTGTTGTGCTTATCAATCTTAACAATATGATCTTGATAATGAATTAATGGTCCATATATAACTTTAGCTTTATTATCTTCTATAAATGCTTGGGACATTTCTAAGATACCTTCGCTATTGAGTAGTTTATTAAACATCTCGATTTCTTCATCTCTTAAAGCTGTAACTCCATCATCTTTAAGCTGCTTAATCAAACCATCTCTCTGTTCCCCTAATTCATATAACAGATTATCAAAATCACTTTGCTTCATTTCACTTCTAACAAAAATATATCCTGGAAATAACATTTTTAATGTATTTCCTTTAATATCTCGACGATAGTATTCAATCTTTGGAATAAAAGCATCAAGACCTTTTCTTCTTAGAACTGAACACAACTTATTTTCTTTTGCAACTAATGCAAATAATACATACCAGTTATCTTTCATAACAACTCCTATGTTTTACTTGTAACTTCCAAAGGAACTTTCATTGTTTTACCAAAAACATCACCAATAAAAGCAACTCTTTTATGACGATCAATTTTCTTAATCATTTCCTCTTTACCAACTAATGGTCCTTTTTGAACTATTAACTTAGAATCAGTAATAGTTCCCATTGAACGGGTTATTAAATGATCATCATTAAATAACGATTCTAAAAGTTCTTTTTCATTATTGGCTAATGATAAAACTTTTTGTTCATCACTTTGCATAATTCTCATCGTAGAATCCATATCTTTTTCTAAACTTTCAATAATCTGATAAAACTCCTGTGAATTAAATTCACTTTCAATAAAGATATAATTAGGAAACATCGGCACTTCTGCAAATACCTTCTTTCCATCTTTTTTCATTAACTTTTCAATTTTTGGTACAAAAGCAGTCATCTCAGGATGATTATTAAAATAAAGTAAAAGATCATTGATCTTATTATCATTTGCAAAAATAATATACCAATTCATCATAATCCTCCTTACAATATAAACTAACTTTTGGTCACAAAACTGTCTTATATTAAAGTACTCTACGACAAAGCTAAAAAAGTACTTATTTATAAGTACTTTTTGACTATGACCATATTTAGTGACAAGAAATGTTTTGATTTGAAAACTTGTCAATCCAACTTTTTTTAAGATCAAATGATGAATGAACGTAGCGGTCTAAGGTAATTTGAGAACCGCTATGACCAAGAATTTCACTAAGACATTTGATTTCAAAACCACCCTCGATACACATAGTTGCAAAAGTATGTCTTAGCATATGAAAGTTAGCTTTTTCAATTCCTGCATTTTTAATATATTTTCGAAATTTTCTTTCTAATGATCGGGGCTCTACAAATTTGTCACTTCTGCCAGTTAATAAATAGCAATCATCATTTTGCCTAAATTGTTTAAATAGAGTAATAAGATTAGCTGGAATTGGAATTTTTCGATTTGATGTAGAACTTTTAGGTGAATCTTCAATGATTATTGTTTTCGGATTATCACTGTAAATATTTTTTATTCGCTGCATTGTTTTGTTAACATAGATATAGTTTTCTTTTAGTGAAATATCTTTCCATTTTAAAGCGCATAACTCACCGATTCGTAATCCAGTAGCCATGGCTATAAGTACACCAAATTTGCATGAATCTATTTCTTGTAATAAAGTTTGATTCAAATTTATAAATTCTTCTTTGGATAATATGCGTTCTTTTTCTTTTTGTTTTTTAGGATATATTATTTTAGTATTTATACTAATATTATGTTCGGATTCTATATATCCTATAATGGATTTAAACAAAGAAAGAATATCTTTTACTGTTTTAGGTGATAGTGGTTTACCATTTTTTCCTTCTTTTAATAAAGAAGCGGTAAATAATTCAACTTGTTTGGTATTTAATTCATTCGCCTTTATATCTTTAAAATATGGTAATAAATAATTATAGATTACATTATAATACTTGACATAAGTAGGGGCTTTAAATTTAATTCGATACACATTTAACCATTCAACTATATAATATTCTAATACTTGATTATTAATATTCGACTTTTTAATTTTTTCTTTGTTTAAAGAATTACATATATTTTCTCTTTTTTGTTTAACTTCAGTATAGGTACTAGCATAAACACTTCCATATAGTTTTTTATTATTAGTACTTATTGCTTTAACATACCGGGCTTCCCATCTGCCATCTTTTCTTCTAAAAATATTTTCTCCTCTTCTTGGCATATATTATACTCTTCTTTCTTTTAGATTCTTTTGACCAAAAAAATGACTAGAAATAGTACTTAAATCTATTTAAAACATTAATTATTTGGTAAATAAATTTATAATTTAGTTTTATCGGTGTTTTTTGACAATTTATCCTATCATTTTTTGTTCGATAATGATAAAATGCTTACGTAACTATAGAATTTTTTTGTTCGTAGAGTACTTTACTCTACGACTTTCTTTTATTATTTACAAAAAAAATATTTTTATTCAAAAAATGTAGAATTTGATAAACTATATTATCTATTTAAGTATCTAATTCTAATACTCCTGATACTGTATCCCATAATTATTTCAATAAAAAAACATGAACTCAAGGTAAATCCTAAGTTCATGTTTTTTGTTTATTTTAATAAAACTCGATCCGTATATTCTTGAGAAGAAGTAGAATACAAATGAATCAAGCCCTCTACGGTCATTTCTTCTCTTTCTTTGCCTTCAATCATTGCAATGATTTGTCCATCTTTCATAATCATTGTTTTATTACCGTATTTTAGAGCATCTTCCATATTATGAGTAATCATCAGTGTAGTAATCTGATGCTCTTCAACAATTTTTTGTGATAATTCTAAAACCTTTAATGCCGTTTTTGGATCTAAAGCAGCTGTATGCTCGTCCAATAACAATAAATCTGGAGTTACTAAAGTTGCCATTAATAACGTCAATGCTTGTCGCTGTCCTCCAGACAACAATCCAACTTTAGAATCTAATCGTTCTTCCAAACCTAACTCTAATTCCATCAGTGCCTTTTTAAACTCTTCACGATGACGATGAGACATTAGACTTAAACTAAAATGTTTACCTCTTTGATTTGACAAATGAAGATTTTCTTCAATTGTCATATTTGGGGCTGTACCCTTTAAAGGATCTTGAAACAATCTTCCAATCCCTTTTGAGCGCTTGTACTCAGGCTCAAAAGTAATATCACGACCATTTAAAATAATATTTCCTCGTTTTGTATCAACTGCTCCAGAAATAGCTTGAAATAAAGTTGATTTACCAGCACCATTACTTCCAATGATTGTAACAAAATCCCCTTTATCAAGTGCAAGATTAATATTATTAAGGGCGACTTTTTCATTAACTGTACCTTCATTAAAAACAACTGATACATCCTTTAATTCTAACATTAATTGCGCCCCCTTTTCTTACTTCTAAATGCTCCATTAGTTGAAGCAATTGCCACAATAACAAGAACTGCTGATAACAGCTTTAAATATCCTGAAGGAAGTCCCAGCTGTAGAGCAACTGTTAGGACTGCACGATAGAAAATTGCTCCAAATACAACTGCAACTAACTGAAAAATAATTTTTTCTTTCTTTATAAATGTTGTTCCGACAATAATACTAGCTAAGCCAATTACCATCATTCCTGTTCCACTGCTAATATCTGCAAAGCTTTGATGTTGGGCAAATACAGCACCACTCATAGCGACTAAACCATTTGCTAATGCTAAACCTAAAATCTTCATTTTATCAGTATCAATAGAGCTTGCTCGAACCATATCTTCATTATCACCACAGGCTCTAAGTGATAATCCTAGCTGAGTTCTTAAGAAAAAATCTAAAATCACACAAATAACAATTACAATCAAATATATTAAAATAATTTTCCCATAAGGATCAAATGCAGTAAAACTGCTAAAAATAGTATTATTACCAAACAGTGATAAATTAGGAGTATCATTCATAATTGCTAAATTAATTGAATATAATCCAGTCATTGTTAAAATCCCAGATAAAAGCGGCATAATTTTGAATTTTGTAATTAATAGACCAGTAACTACCCCAGCTGCTGCACCAATCACAAATGAACCTATTAATCCTACATATGGCATTGAATTAATCGTAAACATCCCGCTAACAGCACATCCCAAAGCGAAACTTCCATCAACCGTTAAATCTGGCAAATTTAACACTTTATAACTGATATATAAACCAAGTGAGAGAATGGCAAAAATTCCTCCTAACTCCAGTGCTCCTAAAATAACCGTCTGATTCATAAAACTACTCCTTTATTTCTACATATGCTTTATCATTTTTAATTTCATTAGGCAAAGTAATACCTAATTGTTTTAATACTTTTGTATTTACATAAACACTTAAATTTTCTTTAAATACTTTAACTGGAATATTTTCCACTTTTTCACCTTTTAAGATTTTATCAACCATATTTGCAGTTTCTTTTCCAAGATCTTCGTAATTAATTCCAACACTTAAAAAACCACCATCTTGAACCATTGAATCAGCGCCTACATATAAAGGTACTTTTGCTTTAGCACAAGCAGGTCCTACCATATCCATTGCATTTGCTACAGTATTATCATTTGGAGCAAAGACTGCATCACATTTACTAGTTAATACATCAATTGCACTTTGCACTTCATTTACTCCAGTAACAGTTGTTTCAATCATTTCAATTCCTTTATCATCACAAAAAGCTTTTGCTTTAGCAATATTAGTAACTGAATTTACTTCACCTTTATTATAAATGACTCCTATTTTTTTCAAATCCGGATTAACTTGTAAAGCTCTTTCTAAAATCATTTCAACTTGAATCTCATCACTCGTTCCCGTAATATTTTTATCTGGTTTTTCAAGAGATGTAGTTAAACCAGCTTTAATTGGATCAGTTACCGCTGCAAAAACAACTGGTGTATCAGTTGACATTTCAGCTGCTGTTTGAGCTACAGGAGTTGCGATTGCAACTACACAATCTTTTTTACTAGATTTAAAATCTTGAATAATCGACGGAGCTGTGTTCATATCTCCTTGAGCATTTTTAAAAGTATACTTAATATTTTCACCTTCTTTATATCCCAAAGCCTCCATCTGTTCATCAAAAGCATCTTTAATTGTATTTAATGATGTATGTTCAACATATTGAATAATCGCTACCTCTTTTACATCACCATTACTACTGCTATTTCCACATCCTGTTAAAGCTGTCATTGTTAAAGCTGATACTGCCATTAATTTAAATAGTTTATTAATTCTCATTTTTATGTTCCCCTTTTTCTTTATAGTTTTTATCTTTTAAATTATAAAGAGCTACACCATCGCTTATCTAATCTCATTTTTCTTCCCCTTTCGAAATCACATTTAAACAAAAAACACCTGTCCTAAAAGGACAGATGTTAAAATCTGCTATACCACCTTATGGTCTTTGTCAAATGCTATCACATTTTTGCTTTGTAACGTAAGCTAACGTCAAAAGATACTCAAATTACTTCTTTCCCCTTTGCCTTCATGGGTCCATTTACCAAAGTCGCATCTCTATCTAGCTTCCACCACCCTAGACTCTCTACAAGCGCGTTCGATGTTTTATCTCCCAATCACAAGTTTATCTATGAATAAAATCTATCACACATATTTCTCTTTGTCAATACGATTGAATGCAAAAGCAGACTAATTATTAGTTTTAATCTGATATAGTTTCTCTAATTCATTAATCATTTGAATTGATGTAAACCTTTTTTATTTCCTAAAAGAAGACTGGCTTTAAAAAGATAATAAAAGAATTAAACTTAAATTTCTTTCCTAAAAACATCTCAAGAGAATATTTTAAATAGACTTTTAAAAGTATTTTTAATAAATCAAGAATAAGATAAAAATTTAATGAAATAGTTGATTAAAATATAATTTATTAAAGTCTATGTATCAAATATGATAAAAAATCGACTTAAACAGTTTAAAGATCAGCTTAATTATTTCAATCACATTTACTATCTAAGACTTTTGTCAGTATAGATTTACACCTATACTATTATAATGCCTTCGATATCTGTCATCACTATTCAGTAAATATTCTACCAAATAGCAATTAACCTATAATTACAAAAAGCTCTAACGGGCAGTGCTATTACAATTAGAAAAAATATATTATTAGAACAAAAAAGTCTTCAGAATATGGATCAGATCATGAATATTATTCCCTTATTCCGTTAGAAATAACGAAACTAGAAAACTTCAAGCTTTAATAACTTATTTGGATTGCATATAAAAATACAGTGTTTTAGCAACTTACAATCAGTTAATAAGCACTGTATTTTATTTGCGACTATTAAAAGTTTGACTAATCTCCAAAAATTCACGTTTTCCTATTATATAATCATAATAAACTTCCTGCGGTGAAGTACCTGCAAAAATCTTACAAACTCCACAATTTTCACAGTCCCCATTTTTACATGCAAAAAGCTTGTTAAGATAGTTTTCTCGTTCACTTTTAGTAGTTTCTTTAATCAATTTAGCCATTTTCCTATCTCCTTAATTCAATTATAGCAAAAGCACGCAATTAATTCGCGTGCTTTGCTCTATAAAACGGCTATTAAATAACGTAAATAGATTTTTTTGAACAAATTTGCTTGTTTAAAATATGCATTTGTTTTATCTTGATAAAACCGCTCTACTATTTCAAGTTCTTCAATAGATATTTGATGTTGTGAAAAACGAGCTTTATCAATTATTGTCTTTATCTCATCACAATTAATTTTCAATTTAGTTAAATAGTAATAATAATAACAGACTTTTTGATTACTATTAGCAGCTCCTTTAAACATTCGTTTTTTACGAATTCTTGCTTGAAATAAAACTATAAAGATAAAGATCATCCCTCCTGCTAAATAATAAATATAAACAGGAATTTGAAAACTATCATTTTGAGAAATTTGTTGAATATTCGGTTTTTCTGGCTCCACTGGCTGTGGTGTTTTATCACCTTGGTTAGGTGCAGGAGTAATTGTATCAGTTGGTGTATTCGGATTTTCACTACTTGTTGGAGTCGCTTCAATTGGTATCCAGCCCAAATATTCATCATAAATTTCAACCCAAGCATGAGCATTACTATCCCTAACTATCAATTTACCAGCATTGTTCTTACTTCCCGGCACTTGATAGCCAACAACAAAACGTGCGGGATATCCCCTACTTCTTAACATTAATGCTAATGTTGAAGCATAGTGAACACAATACCCTTTCTTATTAGTATTTAAAAAATAATCAACAACATCCACATTATCAGGTGTATTTCCCGGTCTCAAGGTATAAGAAGTATTAGCCGCTAAAGCATTTGTACACTGTGTAATATAATTGAAAATATTACCATTATCAATAACATTATGCTGCTTTAAAAAATTCTCAATAATCGATTTTGTTTCCTCAGGAACTGATGTTAATTTTTCATCATCTTCATTCCCTTGTCCAAAATATTCATCGTAGTAGTCCTGTGTTCCATTACGCTCGGCTATTTCCTTTAATAATTCTCCTTTGGCTTTATAATCGATCGTTGATAATAGAGCATTAAAATCATCATTAGGTATAATCATCTCATATGTTTGAGGGTTTTTACCCTCATAGTGGTCACCATAATATGTCATATCGTCATTAATGATAAAGTATGGTGTATAATTACGTTGACTATAACCACTGATTTGATTAACTTCAATAACTTGACGAGAAGTCTTTGTAATATTTGCAATCTTCTCTAGGTTATTTTTAAACCATTCTGTTTCAACGCGACTATGAGAAGTCCCCCATTTACCATCTTCATACAAGTCATAAGCAATTCCTCGAATCTTGAAATTATTTAAAGTCACTTCACCAGCAATTGTAAAATCTAATGAGTTACGATAATGACGATCCCCTTGGCTATTGACATTGTATTCCTCTTTTATATTTCCAGGAGTTGAAATTGGTGTTCTGGCATTATCAAACAAACTATACTTTGAAGGACGATATGTACTTATTGGAAATGATATATATGTTATTGCCATGGCAACTACACTAATGATAATCATTGGTATTTTTAATATAGCCCCTTTTTGCAAAGCACCAATCAATAAAATCAAAACATATAAAACATAACATGCTAGAAAATACCATGGTGGTGTAATCGTAAATAATAATTCAATAAAAACACCTGGTAATAAAGCCAAAATAGCTAATGTATATTTTTGTTTATCAATTGCAATTACAGCTGATAAAAATAATGGGATAAAAATCAGCAAAAAAGCTAAGATACAAATTTGGGGATCATCATAAAAAATATACGTACTTTCAAAATTAAAATCATATACAGAAACTTCACGATACTTATAAATAATAATTGAAGTTATGTATGTTAAACAATCCATCGTACTAGGAATCAATAATAAGATTCCATCAGCAATAATACTCCCGATAACAAACTTCTTTTTACCTTGAATATAATTAAATCCCAAATATATTAACAAACCTACTATAATACAAGAAATAAAAATAAAATGATTGTTCGAACTAAAATTAAAAGAATAAACTAACGAGCCTACTGAACCAATAATTCCTAATAAATAAATTAATAACTTCATCAGCGGCCACCTTCCACTTTCATGATTCCATTATAGCTAATAACAAACTCATAATTATGTTTAGAAATATCTGACTGATACTCTTTATTCCATAACAAATATTTAAACATTTCGTCATATTCTTGAATACTTTTAATTTCCTTATTTGATAATAGAAAGCCAATTTGTCGTTTTAATAAAAAACCACAAAAGGTATCAAGATAACCAAAAACTAAATCATTATGATCATCATTGTCATCAAAACTAACATACAGATTAATTACTTCACCTACTAACATCGCATTATCTTTAACTAAAATATCTTGATAACGGGCACTAAGTTTCCAGTGAATATTTTTCAACTGATCCCCCTCTTGATATTTGTGAATATCATATATTTCTGTAGGATCATCTCCTTTACGATTCACAGCATAAACTTCGTCACCAACTCGTGGTAGTTGATGTGCGTACTCTTTGAAATCTAATTCTACCCTCTTTGGATAAATAGTAATTGGTATCTCATAATGGCATCTCTTTTTTATGCAAAATAGATTTAGACAATCGTATTGGTAGTATGTATTAATAATAAAATTTCTTCCCCCACAATGTTTAAATACTAAAGTTAATCCGTCTTGATTTCCCTTGATCAAATACTTTTGATCCTCAACAACAAACTTTATTGCTCCAAGCCCTAAATTATCCTTAATTATTTTAATCTTTACAAAGTCATCTTGAATAACTTTTTGATTCAAAATAGCAAAATCCAGCTTAGTAAATTTAAAACTCATAACTAAATAAAAAAGTGATAAAACTGGTAAAATCAGAATCAATAAAAGAAAATAATATGAAAAATATCCAACAAAAGCAATATAGAAAAATACCCCAAATCCAATTAATAACAAATAAGCAAGACGATAGCGAAACATAACTACTTATATGCAATTGGTGCAATCTTCATCATGATATCTTCCATAATTATTTGAAAATTTTCACGATTCTTTTTAACACTTGGCATTAAGAAAATCCGATGATTTAGGGTTTCATATAAGTTTTCGTTAATATCTTCAACAATAACATAGTCCCGACCATTTAAATATGCACTAGCTTGAGCCGCTTTCATCAATGCAATCGAAGCACGAGGAGAAGCCCCTAATTCAATTTTTTCATGAATTCTTGTCTGTTGAACGATTTGAACAATATATTTCACTAAACTTTCATCTAAATGAATTTTAGTAACTGCTTCTTGCATCATGAGCAATTCCTGAGGCGATAAAACCGGGTTGATTGAATTAATTGGATTTCCACTTTTTTTTCGATTTATAATTTCAATCTCACTCATTTCATCAGGATAACCTAATGATAAACGCATCATAAAACGATCCAACTGAGAATCTGGTAACATTTGTGTTCCAGCACTTCCAAACGGATTTTGTGTTGCAATAACAATAAACGGCTTAGCAGTTGGATAAGTTAACCCATCAACACTAATCATTCCTTCTTCCATAACCTGCAATAGTGCTGATTGTGTTTTACTTGACGTCCGATTAATTTCATCAGCCAAAAAGATATTTGTAAATAGCGGTCCTTTTTTAAAAGTCATTTCTTTTGTTTCAAAATCATAAACAGAATACCCTAATAAATCACTTGGTAAAACATCAGAGGTTAATTGAACCCGCTGATAATCTAACTGTATTGCCTTTGTTAAAGCAACCGCTAAATTAGTTTTCCCGACCCCAGGAATATCTTCAAGTAGAATATGTCCATTAGCTAATAGAGCAATAACTACTTTTTTTAAAACATCATCTTTTCCTAATACAGCCTTTTTTACTTCATTAATCAATAGTTCTAATTTTTCATTCATAGTCCCTCTCCTTATATTTCTACTACAATATCTAAACTAAACCCTAAGTTAATGCCATTACTATAAGACTATTTTATCATATTATTAGATTATTTAATTATTAATTTGTCTTAACAAAAAAATATCTCACCTTCACCACATCAAAAAAGCAACAGATGCAACTGTTGCCCATTATTATCTTTATGCGAATAGTTTCTCCCATAATCCAAATAGAAAAATAAAAATAACAATTAGGGGGAGAATCCAACTAATGTAAAATTTGGCTTTTTCAGGAAAATGCAAGCCCTCACCGGCATTAGCCTCGGTCATAAACTTCTTCCAACCCCAACCTAGACGCCGAGTACAGAAAAACAAAAATACAAGTGATCCTAATGGCATAATTACATTAGAAACTAAAAAGTCTAATAAATCTAAAACTGCACTCCCCGGTCCAAATGGCTGAAATCCAGATAAAACACTATATCCAACTGCACAAGGAATACTACCAAGAACAATAATAATAAAATTTAAAATGACACTTTTCTTCCTTGACCAATTTAATAGGTCCATTGAAAATGAAACAATATTTTCAAATACGGCAATAATCGTAGAGAGAGCCGCAAAATTCATAAAAACAAAAAACAAGGTACCCCAAATTTGACCATTTTCCATAACATTAAAAATATTTGGCAGTGTCACAAAAACTAATCCCGGTCCACTTCCTGCATCCACCCCAAAAGACATACAAGCTGGAAAAATAATCAATCCTGCCATTGTTGCAACAAAAGTATCTAGCGCTAAAACACGTAACCCTTCGCCAGTTAAAGAATGTTCTCTACCAATATAACTACCAAAAATAGCCATTCCCCCCATTCCAATACTCAAAGTAAAAAATGCTTGTCCCATTGCACCATAAACAGCATTAAAGATTCCATTTTCCATCAATAAATTAAAATCTGGAACTAAGTAAAATTCAACTCCTTTTATTGCACCGTCTAAACTCAAAGACTTCACAACTAATAAGAGCATCACTCCTAGCAATAATCCCATCATTACTTTCGTTACTTTTTCAACACCTCGTTGAAGACCAACAGCACAAATTCCACAGCCGATCACAACAATCAAGATCATCCAAAAAATACTAGCTTGTGGATCTGCTTGAAGACTGACAAAAACATTATTGACTTCACTTGGATTTAGTCCAATAAAATCACCATTCAACATTTTAACAAAATAGGCTAGCATCCAGCCGGCAATAGTCGTATAAAACATTACTAACAAATAATTTCCCACCATTGCGACATACGAAAATATGTGCCATTTTTGTCCTTTCTTTTCTAAAACATGAAAACTTTTAGCAATACTCTTTTGAGAAGCGCGTCCAACTGAGTATTCCATTACAATGATTGGTAAACCTAATATGATTAGGAAAAATAAATAGACTAATACAAATGCCCCTCCACCGTATTTTCCAACCATATACGGAAAACGCCAAATATTTCCTAATCCAATCGCACATCCAGCAGATAATAAAATAAAACCTAGACGTGATGATAATCTTTCTCTGTTCATCAAATTGTCTCCTTTTTAAAACAATGTCTTAATTGTAAAGGAAATCATAAAATCCGTCAATCAATAAGAAAAAGTTATGATAACGATTTAATTTATCATAACTTAAATATAATATTTATTTTTTCTTTACCGGAATCCAAATTTCTGAATAATAATTTTCATCATGATTGCCTCGTGGATAGTCCTCACACGGTGTATACATTTCAATATTATAATGCTCAGCAACTTCGTATGTATCATTATTTGGTAACCATTCAGAAAAAATCTTTGTATTCACTTCTTGCAATGATTTAGGTACAGCACCATGACAAGCAAATACTGCCCATGTTAATTGTGGAATTTCACAAACTTCATACCCATCTGGAATTTCACTGTCCAAAACATACTCATCAGCAATCAAATATTTAAATCCTTCATCTTTTTCATCTTCAATGCAAACCCCGTATACACCACACACTTTTTTATCAGCGGACTGCATATGCTCTCCCCAAAATTTAGGAATCTCATTAAATGCACAATCAAAATCAAACCTTCTTGCCTTACCTAAGACTGTAAATGCTTCTTTTTCAATAATTTTGTAATCCATGGTTGAACCACCTTTCAAAGTAAACTGTATTTTTAACGGAGCAAAAGATTTAATCATCAATTGCTCTTTTCTTGCGACAGTCGGAGTAACTCCGTGAAATCGAGTGAATGCTTTAGTAAAACTATCTGGTGAATCATAACCATATTCTAATGCAATTTCAATAATCTTCTTATTCGTAGTAATGACCTCACTACCGGCTAGTGATAATCTTCGATAACGAATATACTCTGCAACACTAAAACCACATAGAATTCTAAATGCTTTTTGAAAATAAAAACTTGAAACATATGCTTCATTTGCAACATCTACAATCTTAATATCTTCTTTAAGATGCTCTTCAATGTATTTTAAAGCGTTACTAATTCCATCAGTCCAATTCATTGTGTTCCTCCTTTGTCAAATCAATCATAACAAATCCTCAATCCTAACATCCCGACATTTCTTGCTCACTTTTGTCTAGTTGATTCATATACATATTATAGTGAATTATTTCATAATCAATGAAATATTTAGAAGATTATTTGGCAATAATTTATCTAATGATTAAATTTAACTATTTTTTTATCATTTTCTAACAAAACATAGGGGTAAAATTGATAAATTTGTGATATAATTAACCGTCGAAAGAAGGTGTTTTTATGTCCCCTGTGCCCGAGCGATTGTGCGCTAAGAAAAAGAAAATAAAATAGAGAAACAGGAGGCATAAACATGAACCTCCTGTAAGTGGAGGTTATTATGTTAGAATTTTACAAAACTTTTGGAACTGAAACAAAAAAGATCGATAAACCAGAACCAGGCAGCTGGATCAGCGCTATTGCTCCAACTGAAGAAGAAAAAAACTATTTGATTGAAGAAATGGGAATTCTACCGGAATTTGTTAAATCTTCATTAGATGCTGAAGAAAGCTCGCATATCGACTATGACGAAGATTATAATCAGACTCTAGTAATCGTTGACTATCCTAGTGCTGAAGAAGTAGAAGATGGTTACGATAAAAATATGTTACAATATACGACATTGCCCTTAGGTATTGTGATCATGAAAGGATACGTTGTTACCATTTCCTTATATGAAAACTTAAATATCGATGATATGGCACAAGGTCGGATCAAAGGTGTCAATACTGATTTAAAAACAAGATTTTTATTACTATTATTATTACGAATTTCTCAACGATATTTAATTTATCTGCGCCAAATTGATCGGATCTCTTCTCGAACTGAACAAAGATTACACAAATCAATGCAAAATAAAGAATTGATTCAAATGTTAGGACTAGAAAAATCATTAGTATATTTTTCTACCTCATTAAAAACGGACGAAATAACATTAAATAAAATTATGCGTGGGAAAGCTATTAAATTATATGATGAAGATCAAGACCTATTAGATGACGTTTTGATTGAAATCCATCAGGCAATTGAAATGTGTAATATCTATTCAAATATTTTATCAGGAACAATGGATGCATTTGCTTCAGTTATTTCCAATAACCTGAATATTGTTATGAAAGTATTAACAGTTATTACGATCGTTATGGCTATTCCAAATATTATTTTCAGTTTTTATGGAATGAATGTTGCAGGTTTACCATTTCCACAATGGTGGTTCCCAACGGGACTAGCAATAGTTGCCTGTATTATCGCCACAATTATTTTCATCAAAAAAGATATGTTTCATTAAATAAATTCTAGATTATATGTATTTATAATCTAGTTTTTTATACTTGTTAAACATAAATGTACTATAATATAACTATGGGGTGATATTAATGGAAATTAGAACACTACAATATTTTCTTACCATCGCAAGGGAAGAAAGTATTTCTGGGGCAGCTGAATATCTACATGTAACGCAGCCAACATTATCAAGACAAATGAAAGAGTTAGAAGAAGAATTAGGAAAACAATTATTTATCCGGGGAAAACGTCGTATTACTTTGACTGATGAAGGCATGATCTTAAGAAAACGGGCAGAAGAAATTCTTGGGCTTGTTGAAAGGGCAGAAGCTGAAGTCAAAGCTAATGAAGAACTATTAACAGGTGATATTTATCTAGGATGTGGTGAGAGTGAAGGAATGCGTCCGATTGCCAAGACAATTGCAACGATGTTGGAAAAATACCCTCATGTAAAATTTCATTTGCATAGTGGAAAAGCTGAAGAGGTAATGGAAAAAATTGATGCTGGAGTTCTAGATTTTGGAATCGTTATTGAGCCTGTTGATTTAAATAAGTACGATTATTTAAGGCTTCCTTATAGCAATGCTTGGGGGATTTTAATGAAGCGGGATAGTACTCTAGCATCACTTGACAAAATAACCCCTGATGATCTACGTGGAAAACCTCTTCTTTGTTCAAATCAAGGGATGGTAAAAAATGAATTAGCTGGATGGATTGGTGGAAATCAAAGGAAATTAAATATTGTAGGAACTTATAATTTATTATTTAATGCATCTTTAATAGTTGAAGAAGGAAATTTATATGCTTTATGCTTAGATAAAATTTTTAATTCTAATAATAGTTCATTATGCTTTAGACCACTTGAACCAAAATTAGAAGCGAATATGCTAATAATTTGGAAAAAATACCAACTCTTTACCAAAAGTGCTGAAACATTTTTAAATATGATAAAGGACAATATTACATAAAGATAAAAAGAGAACTAAAATTGTTATTTCTCTTTTTACAATAAATTATTTTTTCGTTTCGCAATAATGTCACTTATATCAAATGGTGTTTCATCTTTAGGCGATGAACATACATCTAAAAATGGAACATCTGCAACTGACCTTATTGGAAATTCAGACTTCGCTGTAACATTCTTCATTTTACATTCAATCACTCCGATATATATTGGGAGTATCGTCTTTCTACTTTCCAAAGGGACAATTTCACGATGATTGCAGGTGGATAATAAATTATATCCTTTTTTAATTTTGTAATCATCATTACCATCAATTAACTTGATAGTTCCTTTAGCAATTATTGAACGATAATCATGATAACGCCCTTTATACTTGTAGTCTGGAAAATCATGAAACAAACCAAATTCAATACACAACAAATAAGATATTATTCAAAAAATCTAAATTATTTTCCTAAATAAAAATCGACTATTAAACTTTAAAATTAAAAGCCTATTCAGTCGATTCGTAAATCCTATTCAATCTAAATAATTTGAAAAATATAAAATTTTAAATATGACGTTTCTTCCATTGTCCATAAAATTGGATGGTCTGGGTTTTGTTGAGTAACTGATACTTGTTTAAGGGTTACTCCAGCCTCATGCGCTGATTCACGAAGCATCTTTTCAAAATTATCAGTCTCCATAAAACGTGAACAACTACATGTAATTAAGTATCCACCTCTGCCTAATAATTTCATTGCTTTCATATTGATTTTCTTATAACCATTATAAGCATGATCTACCGTTCTTCTCGATTTCGTAAAAGCAGGTGGATCTAAAACAATAATATCAAACTGTCCCTTTTTACATTTATCTAGATAGTCAAAAACATCATCTTTTACAAAAGAAATACATCCTTGTAAATTATTTAGTTTAGCATTAGCATATCCCTGATCAAGAGCAGTTTGTGATACATCTACTGCAACCACTTCTTTAGCTTTACCATAAGCCGCATTTAATGCAAAGCCCCCAGTATGACTAAAGCAATCCAAAACTTTTTTTCCATACGCTATATTTCTAAGTAAAACACGATTTGCTTTTTGATCTAAAAAGTAACCTGTTTTTTGACCATTTTCAACATCAACACTTAAATTGATTCCATTTTCATTAATAATCGTCGTTGTCGGTAAATTAATATTTCTCCAATATCCTTTTTCTAAAGGCAGTCCTTCTTTTGCTCTAACCTTAATATCATTTCTTTCATAGATACCTTTAACATCTTGCCCATCTTCTGTTAAAACCTCTAGTAATATTTCATAGATCATATCTTTGATTTTATCTAATCCGTATGAACTAATTTGGCAAACTAAAATATCATTATAGCGATCAACTGTTAATCCCGGCAGTTCATCTGCTTCTCCAAAAACCAAACGACAATTAGTTAAATTTTCTTTTTCTACTGTCTTGCGAAAGTCATAAGCAAATTGTATTCTTCGCTTAAAAAAGTTTCGATCAAACATTTCATTTATATCTTTAGATAAAATTCTTACCGTAATGTGACTATTTTTAGAAATAAAACCTGTTCCAAGGTAACGGCCAGTAGTAGTAATGATATCTACCAACTCTCCATTTTCAATTGTTTCATCAATATTAACAGCATTATTTCTATACATCCACATCTGACCTTTATCAAGCCATTTTTCTCCTTCTTCAGATATAATGACCTTAGGATATTTTCTTTTCATTAATGTACCTCTCTTATAAATATTTTCTTCTTCACTATTCTACTATAGTTCGATTTCATAAACAAATATGTTTCTTATTTATCAATAGATTCTTCGATATTAATCACTAAATATCCAATACTTAAAGATTTTCATTATCAATTCAGTGTTTTTATAATTTAGATATGATAGAATTAATAAAATAATAATATTTTAGGGAGGTGGTCATGATGATTCTAGGTTATGTTTGCCATAGAGTCGAAGGCACTGTGCTTCGTACAGAGTCTGTTAATCAATAGGCTAGGCGATCAGAGTATAATGCTCTAGCTGTGCGAAGCGATTAGAAACAATCGCCTGATCCTATTAATCTTAGGCTCTGTTTATTTTAAATAAATTTATAAAATAAAGGAGCAAATATACAATGATTGAAATAGGAATGCATAAAATTTATAAAAATTTTGGTTATAAACAAGTATTAAAAGATATTAATTTTGAGATTTTAACTGGTGATCGTGTGGGAATTGTAGGCAAAAATGGTAGTGGCAAATCTACACTGTTTAAAATGATCATGAAAAAAGAATTCCCTGATACAGGAAATATTACTATTCGCAAACAAGCTACTATTGGCTATTTAGAACAAATTCCAACAATCAGTGATAATGATATAACAGTAAAAGATATGCTGATGTCATCTTTTTTCGAAATTCATGCTATTGAACAACGAATGCGAGCACTTGAACAAGATATGATGCATAATAATGTCGATGAAGCGATATTAAACAAATATGCTAAAATACAAGATCAATATATAGCCCTGGGCGGCTATGAAGTTGAAGAAAAACTAAACAAAGTCATTACCGGCTTTAAATTGCATAGTATTTTAGATAAGCCGTTTGCTATCTTGAGCGGTGGTCAAAAAACAATTATTAATTTAGCCCAATTAATTTTAACTGAACCTGATATCTTATTATTAGATGAACCAACTAATCATTTAGATATTACAATGTTAGAATGGCTAGAAAATTATTTAAATAAGTATCGTGGGACTATTGTGATTATTTCACATGATCGCTATTTTTTGGATCGAGTAACTAATAAAACTATTCTTTTAGATAACAGTGAAAATCGTTTATTCCACGGTAATTACTCATACACCTTAAAAGAACAAGAAAGATTATTATTACAAGAATTTGAACAATACAAAACTCAACAGAAGAAAATCGAAGCAATAAAAGCTTCTATCAAGCGTTATCGAGATTGGGGTAATCAAGGTGATAATGAAAAATTCTTTAAAAAAGCCAAAGAATTAGAAAAACGTTTAGAAAAGATAGAAATCCTCGATAAACCACAATTAGAAAAAAAGAAACTGCCACTTAACTTTTTGGGTGAACGCAGTAGCAAAGAAGTGCTTAAAGTCATTGATTTTGGAATATCTTTTAATAATCTATCTTTATTTTCAAAAGTGAATTTTACACTTTATTATCAGGAAAAAACAGTCCTACTAGGAAATAATGGTTCAGGTAAAACATCATTTATTAAAGCTCTTCTTGGAAACCTTAATAATTATCAAGGTGAGTTAAAAATGGCGGAAACAGTCTTAATTGGATATATACCTCAAGAAATAAATTTTATCAATAACAATGATTCAATTCTTCAAACATTTTGTCATGAATATCCTTGTTTGGAAGGTGAGGCTAGAGGGATTCTAGCTAAATATTCTTTTTATCAAGATCAGGTTTTCAAACGAGTAGGAAACTTATCTGGTGGTGAAAAAGTATTATTAAAAATGGCTATTTTAATGCAACATAAAGTCAACTTATTAATTTTAGATGAACCAACTAATCATATTGATATTGAAACTCGTGAAATTTTAGAAGATGCACTTTCAAATTATTCAGGAACATTATTATTTGTATCACACGATCGTTATTTCATCGACAAACTAGCTCAACGTAAATTAGTTATCGAAAATAATACAATCAACAGTGTTTATTGTGACTACAAATAAACTATAAAAAAGGACGACTAATGAAGTGAATCTCCCTTATTTGGACATGATAGGGAAGGTTCATTTCTTAACATCCTCCTTTTTTTGTTATTCTTCTCTAACTACCGCTAAATAAATTATTTACTTATTCATACCAGCTAAATAAGCTACAATCACAATCTAATAATTCAATTTCTTTCATTTCATCATTTGTTAATTCAAAATCAAAAATCTCCCAATTTTCCTTTATTCTATCTTTATGGATCGATTTAGGTATAATCGCAATACCTTTTTGATTTAAAAATCTTAAAGCAACCTGAGCTGTTGATTTACGATGTGATTTAGCTATTTTTTCTAATATTAAATTGCCAAAGATATTATTTTTTCCACATGCCAGTGGTGACCACGCTTCAAGCTTGATTCCATATTGGTTCATATCTTTTTGAAAAACTTTTCTTTGATGAAAAATATGTGCTTCAACTTGATTGACCATAGGAATTATTGTACATGAACTAATAACAGTATTAAAATCATGAATAAAAAAATTTGATAAGCCAATCGCTTTTAACTTGCCGGCCTTATAATAATCTTCCATCGCTCGATATGTTTCTGTTATATTTCCAGATGGCCAATGAAACAACATTAAATCAATGTATTTTGTCTGTAATTTATTTAATGCTTCATCAATATACTGACATGCTTGACGATAACTATCAGCCCCATATATCTTAGTTGTTAGAAAGATTTCAGCTCTCGAAATACCTGAATCTATAAGTGCCTCTCCAACTTCTCTTTCATTACCATAGTTCCTTGCTGTATCAATATGTCGATACCCAATTGCTAAAGCATCTAAGACACATTGCTTTGTCATTAATAATGGAATTTGGTATACACCAAAGCCTATACTTGGCATTTTAATACCATTATTTAATTGTATATATTCCATATTCAATCTTTCTCCTAATTTTTAATTTATATTCTTATCAAAAGGTCAAATGGACTATTATTTATCTTAAAGCTCCTCTAAATCAATAAGAAAGCACGCTTATTTTAAGCAATAAAAATAACAACCAAAGTATAGACGATCAGTGTAATAATCATAAAGATAGAAACAAAGGCACTTGTAAATGAGGCATCATCTTCATCTTTATATAATGGGGCAATAACAGGCATCAATCCAAATCCAGTGGGACACATAAAATAGATAATTGGAGCCATCATAAAAGTCTTATCGGCCATTTGGGCAGGAAATAAAATAAAGAATCCCGCAATAACCATCGCATAATAAACAATTTTAATTCCCATTAACTTAAGAATCGGTACTAATGTTTTTTTATCAACATTTAAATCATAGCCTAAAATAAATAAAATCATTGAAACGATCGGTGTTGTGGCTTGTGATAATGTTCCTGTAATCATTTCACCAAATTGCGATGCTATCAGTAAATCATAAATCCCCGTAAAATTCAAAACAAGACCGACAATCACAGCAATAACAAAAGAATTTGTAAAAATACTTTTAATCATCTCTTTCATCGAAGAACCTGTTGCCGCTTCTTTAGCTATTAAAACTGGAAAAACAATAAAAGCAATAACTGTTCCAGCAATATCAAAAATAACAGTATTACTAGATTTTCCAACAATAGAAAGATATAACGGTAATGCCACATTTCCTCCCTCTACTACTGTAAGTAAATAAGGTGAAAAATGAGCATATTTCTTGCCCGCAAGTGGTGCAAGTAATTTACCTGCAACTAAAGCTAGAAGGTAAACACCAAAAACATAACCAATAATTTTAATATGGTCTGTTTCAATCGTTGCTGTACACATCAAATTAAGGACTAAAATAGGAAATAAAATTTTAAATATTATTGCATTAGCTCCATTTTTCTGTTCAAGTGTGATCCATCCCTTTACTCGTGCGATAAAGCCTAGTGCCAGCATAAAAAATACTGGAAATAACGTTGTTAAAGCTGCCATAATAATCTCCCTTCATTTATATAATTTCTTCTTTATGAGTTAAATTTTCCCATATACCGGAAATACACTAAACTCTCCATAATTTTTAATTTTATTAATATTTTTTAAAAGCATCATATCTTCATCACTGATAATAAAATCTAAATCCGCATTATTTTGCATATGTCCTGGATCAGCAGTTTTAGGTAGTGGTAAGGTATCTAACTGTAAACAATACTTAATACACAATTGAGGAATTGTAACCCCATATTTATCAGCAATTAATTTAACTTCATTATTTTTTAACATTTCTCCATGACCTACTGGTGAATAAGCTTCAACTAAAATATCATGTGCTTGACAATAATTAATTATATCAAATGGGGTATTAGAAATATGTGCCAAAATTTGATTAACCGCAGGTTTTATTTCACAATTATTTAAAATGTTTTCAATATCTACGATTTCAAAATTTGATAAACCGATTGCTCTAATTTTCCCCATTTTATAAAACTCTTCCAGTGCTTTCCAAACATCTATATTTTCTTTAAAATAATGATTTTCTTCTCTGAATTTTGTCCATGGTTGTGGTGCATGAATGATCATTAAATCAATATATTCAAGCTCTAATCTCTTTAATGAATCAATAATAGATCGTCTCGCTTCTTCATATGTTTTAAAATCTGCTTGAATCTTTGTTGTTATAAAAAGATTCTCTCGCTCAACACCACAAGTTTTAATTCCAATTCCAACACCATTTTCATTCTCATATCCTTGGGCAGTATCGATATGGCGATACCCTAGTTTAACAGCTTTCTTTACTGCATCAGCTACTTTATTATCAGCAATTTCCCAAGTTCCTAACCCTAATTTAGGTATTTCTACCCCATTATTTAATTTATAATTTTCCTTTAAGATCATAATTTTTCCTCCATTATTTTTTATCAAATATTCCTGCCTGATTGAGTGTTCTAGTTAAATAATCTAAACAATATAATTTCTCTTGACCATCTCGAATCTTTAATAATAATTCAGCTCTTTGGCTTAATAAAATATTTTTACTTTTTTGAAAATATTCTGAGTTAATACTTTCAATAAATTCATTGATTTTTTCCGTATCCATACCAGCATCGAGCAGTGCTATAACAATTTCTTTTTCACTAATTTTCTGCACATTCAATTTAACCATCTCCTTTCAAGCCGTTTTATTCTACACTTATAATTATCAATAAAAGCCATGAAAATACAAATACTTATATTTTATGGTTTTCCATGCTTTTTATTTATGCAAAAAACTGTATCGTCATCTTTATATGACAATACAGTTAATCATTACTTATAAAATTAAATACTCAATTAATCTAAATCTTGACCATTACTTTGTATTACTTTTTGATACCAATAGAAAGAATCTTTAGGACTACGTTTCATCGTTCCAGTTCCATCATCATGTTTATCAACATAGATAAAACCATAACGTTTTCTCATTTCACCAGTGCCTGCCGAAACTAGATCGATACAGCCCCAAGTCGTATACGCAATTAAATCAACACCATTATTAATTGCTTTATCCATAGCCAAGATATGATCTCGATAATAATCGATACGATAATCATCATGGATTGTTCCATCTTCCTCAACTGTATCAAAAGCTCCTAAACCATTTTCTACAACCATCAATGGCCTTTGATAACGATCATAAATCATTTCAAGATAATATTGTAATCCATCTGGATCAAACGCCCATCCCCAATCAGAATATTGAAGATATTCATTTCGTGCTCCTGTTGTAAAGTTTCCACCTACTGCATCAGCAATCTCATGAGTTGTAATCAAAGAAGACATATAATAAGAGAAAGTATACATATCAACAGTACCTTCTTTTAAATCGATTAAATCTTGTTCTGTAATATCTAATTTAACATTATGTTCATCCCATAAACGTTTAGCATAAGTCGGATATTTACCAAAACATTGGACATCACCGCAATAGAAGATTGATTTTTCCCATTGATGACGATTTGCTAAAACATCCTTAGGATCACATGTTGCTGGATAACTTGTAATACCGCAAATCATACAACCAATCTTATTTTCGGAATCAATTTCATGACCTATCTTAACCGCATGAGCACTTGCAACAAATTGATGATGTAAATGTTGATAAGCACGTTGATAATCCTCTTCTTTAGCCTCATAGAATAAACCTAATCCCATGATTGTATTATTAATTTCATTAAAAGTTAACCAATATTTAACTAAACCTTTAAACTCTGTAAAAACTGTTCGTGCATAATGATCAAAAAACTTGATCAACTTTCTATTTGACCATCCTCCATATTTTTCAATTAAATATAAAGGTGTATCAAAATGCCAAATTGTAACTAAAGGCTCAATATTATATTTTCTTAATTCCTTGAAAACACTACGATAAAATTCGATTCCCTTTTGATTAGGGGTCTCTTCATCACCATGAGGAAATAGTCTTGACCATGAAATAGACATTCTAAAAGTTTTAAAACCCATTTCCGCAAACATCTTAATATCTTCTTTATAATGATGATAAAAATCAATACCATCATGGTTAGGGTATAAACATTCATCTAAACAAGCAAAATGGGCTCCTTCAGGTAATTGAACCTGCCCTTCACTAGTAACGATCTTACAATGTTTACCATCCTTGTCAATATAAGTAACCTGTCTACTTTCTTTAACTGATCCTCCTGTAGTAACATCTGTTAAAGCAGGACCACGTCCATCTTCATTCCAGGCTCCTTCACATTGGTTCGCAGCAGTAGCTCCGCCCCATAAAAAATTCTTTGGAAAACTCATTTTTTCTCCTCCTTTATTTATCTTTTCTATAATTATCTCACAATTTAAAAAAACTACAAATGCTTATATTATATATATTATTATACCTTTTCTTTATGGTATAATTTTTTAAATGGAGGTGCAATATTAATGGAAATACGTATTTTAAAATACTTTCTTGCAGTAGCTCAAGAAGAAAGTATCACAAAAGCCGCTGAAATTTTACACACTACCCAGCCAAATTTATCCCGTCAATTAAATATGCTTGAAGCAGAGGTTGGAAAAAAATTATTTGAAAGAGGTAGCCGAAAAGTTACTCTAACAGAAGAAGGGATGTTTCTTAGAAAACGAGCGAAAGAAATAATTGATTTAACTGAACGAACTGAATCAGAACTTAGCACCTATGGGGAAACAACATCCGGTGATATCTATATTGGCGCCCCAGAAACTTATGTAATGCATTCAATTGCTGAAATTTTTAAAAGGATGCACAACCAATACCCTAATATTAAGTATCATATTTTTAGCGGAAGTACTTTAGAAGTTTCAGAACAGTTAAATAAAGGTCTCCTAGACTTTGCCATCTTAATTGAACCAATCGATCTAGAAAAATATAATTATCTTAAGTTACCATATACAGATACTTGGGGTGTACTGATGCGAAAAGATAGTCCATTAGCAAAACTAAATGCAATCACTCCAGAAGATATCAAAGACGAACCTATTTTCCTTGCCCATCAACAATCAAGTGCAAACGTATTATCAGGCTGGTTTAAAGAATATTATCGTAATCTAAATGTGATTGGCAGCTTTAATCTTATCACTACCCCAGCAATGATCGTAGAAAGTGGTTTAGGCTATGTTTTTACATTTGATAAATTAATTAATACAACCGGTGATTGTAACCTCTGCTTCCGACCATTAGAACCAAATTTTGAAACTGGATTTTATCTTGTCTGGAAAAAATATCAAATTTTCAGCCGTTCTGCTAAAATGTTTTTAGAGGAACTGCAAAAAGTTCTATTTTAATTAATTATTCACAAAGAAAGCTAACAAAGCAGCACTCTGTTAGCTTTTTAATATGAGCTTACCAATATCCATATACTAGATTATTCTTCTAATTCATAATTAATATGTTCTAATGTCATTTGCAGCTTTTCTTTTTTATTATCATTGTTATAATTAAGATAATGTGAATATAAGATATCAACCACGATCAAGGCGGGAATTTGGGGTGAGATTTTATCAGAAATAGCTAAATTTTTTAACCCCCCAATCAAGATCAGTTCATCATAATAAGAACGATATTCATATACCCGAGCAGCAGATAACATAATTGTTTTAGCTCCTTTTTCTTTTGCTTCTCGTAATCCTTCTATAACTTCTTCGGTTTTTCCACTTACACTGATTCCAATCACTAATGATTCTTGATTTACTCGGGTAATATTCATCCGAATAGAATGTGATTCTGCTAAATAATCAACATCTAATCCTAATCTCATAAACCTTAATTTAAATTCTCTTGCAACAACTGACGATGAGCCAATTCCATAAATATAAACTCGATTATATTCATCCAGCATCTTAGCTATTCTAACCATTTGGTCATTATCAATCAATGAATAAGTTTTCTCTAAAACTTTTTGATAAGAGTTTAAAACTTGTTTAGTTAATAAATCTAAATGCCGGCTTGATTGGTGAGAATCTTGATAAGCAAATAGAAATTGTCGATATCCACTAAACCCTAACTTTTTAGCAAACCGTGATAAGGATGCTTCAGATACATATAATCTTTGAGAAACCGCTTTTGATGATAAATCTTCATCTTCAACTTGATCAATGAAATAATTAGCAATATTTTTTTCCACATTCGTTAGTTCTTCATAAGCTGATTCAATAATTGGAATCACACTTCTATTATAAGATAACACCTAACCCCTCCTTTACTATACAAATGATTATAGCATAAAAAGGAAACTTACGTTTCCTATAACTTAATTTCCATTCCAATTTCAAACATCCGTTTCCACGGCATATATATTTTTGTTATATTAAAAGGATAGCGCTGACTAAGATGAAGATGTCCAAAATTAATCTGTAACTTCTTTTTAATAATATTCTCTACATCCGTTTGTTGATCTTTAAAATCATAATAAGATAATCCTTTATGTGGTAAATCATTTTCGACAACTTCTTTTCTAACTATTGCTTGATAAAAAACATCTTCGATAAGACGATAACATAAATTATTAATTACGTTTTCCTGACCAATAAAAGCTTGAGATAAAGTTGTTCCTAAGGAATTACAATTTGTATTCCATCCTGCATAGCTTACTAATTGATCTAAAATATTTAGCTCATCTAAATATTCAATTAATTGTAGATCACCACCATTACTAAAAGCACTGTCGCATAACGCCACATGATAACCACTATTTATATAATCTTGAATTTGTTCAGCAAAAGCCAATAAATAACGATAACTTGTATAAGTTACATCTAAATCATTTTTATCAATAAAAGCTTCTTGCATGATCTTACCTGGCGAATTTATCGCTAAAACCACATCAGCATCTTGAGGATTGTTGACCAGCTTAGCTTTACATACGCGTACATGTGATTTTAGACTTTCATACATTGGTCGATCTTCATATTTAGGAATAATCATTGGTCCTAATACCGAAGCGTAAAAAGGATAAACTTTTGGTTCTAAATGATAGTATTCATGATAAGCCCGTGCTAATAATGACAGACCTACTTCGTCAGCTCCAGGATAGATCATTACTTTCTGATCTAATCTTTTTTCCTTTAAAGCATTAATAACGATTTTTTGGGATATTGCAGTATATCCATAAGGTGACGAGTCATCTTGTGGAATAACCAGAAAATCAAGATAGCCAGCTTCAAGAAAATCAATAACCTTTAAATTAATCTTAGTATTAAACAAACGACGCTGCTCATAATCAGTTATAATTTCCTGAGGAATATCAATACCGAGAAGTTCATCTTTTTCTTTTTGATTTAACCCATGTCTTTTTTTTAGATCAAGAAGATATTTTCTTCGAAAAAGAGCAAAGCCGTAATTTTCATAATAATCAGGTTCTTCTTCACTCGAATTATAACTTGGTGCACGCATAATACAATGATAAGCATATATTTTTATTTGAGGTTTCAACTGTTTTAGATATTTAATTAGTTCTAAACGTTGAAGCGCATCTGTTTCACTCAAATAGTGTAATCGTGATGGAATCAATCCACCATATACGATCATATCTATCGAGATAATACAATTATCACATCCTTCAATATTTTCATCGATAAATTGTTTAAAATATTCCACCTGAGCCGGCTTCTTTTTATGACCTAAAAAACTTTTATCCGGTTCAACTAATTCGATTTGTTGATTTGACTGGGCAATCATTAAAGGAAAATTATAATTGCATGGTCGTTCATCTAAAGGAATAAATAATGTTTTCATTTTATCTGTCCTCTTTATTTATTTTTATTATATCTTTTAACGCTTCTAAAATACTTTCTTTTTGAGCACAGGGAAATTGACAAGGCTTATTTGCAACCAAGTAACCCTTTTTAGCAATTGGAAACATATCAAAGTCATTTGGGGAATCACCTATTGCATATACTTCACTTTTAGGATATAGCATTTTTACGGCATTTCCTTTTGAGGCATCTTTATGCATGATTTCCAAAGATGTTGAAGAAGTCATCACTGCTTTTGTCTTTTGATATGTTGTATTTATATATGTTTCTATTGAGCGAAGTTTATCTTCAGTACCAATAACAAGAAACAAAACTGCTGGCTGATACAGTATAAGTTTATCAAAATCTTTACAAATGATATGGGAATCATATAATTCACTAGGGAAAGCTGGATCTCTTTCACTTTTCCAATAACGATTAGATACTGTATTTAACTCGATTCGAATATCTTCTTTTTGAATCTCCTTATAGATATTTATAGCTTCTTGTTTATCAATCAAGGTAGCTATCAATTGTTGTCCTTTCATACAAACCGCACCGTTTTGAGAAATACGATGCTCTATTTTAAGTTTGTATTGTTCTTCTATTTTTAAAATATCATGATCTAACCGACCTGTACATATTGCTAATGTCCATCCCATTTGTTGGAGAGAATCAAGACAATTCAATGTCTCGGTTCCTCCAATGATTTCATTATTGGCACCTAAAAGTGTACCGTCTAGATCAAAAACAATAACTTTATTCTTCAATACTCTCAATTCCTTCTTTATTCATAACTTTTACAAATGGGATATAGATAAGAACAGATACTACCAAAATAAGTAGACCAATGACCCCTGACATAATATCTCCTCCAGTAGCTAGAAACGCACTGATTACTGGTGGTGTCGTCCAAGGGATCAATACGTAAGTATGAGCCATAATACCAATTTGTGTAGCTAACGCTCCAATTCCTAAACCAGCAAGAGTTGTTAAAATCATTGGAATGATCAAGATAGGATTCATAACAACAGGTAATCCAAACATCAGCGGTTCTGAAATATTAAATAATGCTGGTACAAAACCTAATTTTCCAATCACCTTATAATCATCTCTTTTAGAAACTATAAAAATAGCAATTACAAGCGCTAACATATTACCAGCGCCACCCATAAATGCAACGGAATCAATAAATGGTTTAGTAATAATTTCGGTAGCTGCTGTTCCACTTGTAATAGCAGCTTCATTGATTGCTAGACTTGCCAAATAGATTGGTTCTAAGATTGGATTAAAAATATATGCCGAATGAATTCCAAAGCCCCATAAAAGCATATACAAAACATAAATAACAATCAATCCGACCGGTGATGAAACAATTGCAGTAAAAGGTGTTTGAATCCAGTTAAAAATCAAATCATTAAGCGGCGCCCCTATTGCATCGGTTATAATTCTCAGGATTGCAAAAATAATAACCGTTAAAGCTACAGGAATAATTGCATTAAATGATCTAGCAATTCCAGTAGGTACACTTTCCGGCATTTTAATAACCAGTGCTTTGAACCCAAGCAAAAATCTCATTAATTCAACTGAAATCAAGGCAGAAATAAATGCTGTAAACATCCCAGCTGCCCCTAAATAATAAGTAGTCACATATTCACCAATTTTTGCATCACTTACAAATGGTGTTAGACATAAAAAGCAAACAACTGCTGTTGCTCCAGCAACCGAAGTATCCATTTTATATTCATTAGCTAAAGCTTTAGCAGTAGTAAAAACTAGCAAAACTGCCATAATTGACATTGAGGCTGAACTAATTACACTACCGATTTTAGCAAAATCATTACATGGTGCTCCAAACCACTGATCAAAGTAATGCCCCTCACCTACAAATACACTATTGATCAATGTAAATAAAGACGCAGTAATTACTAGCGGCATGATTGAAACAAAACCATCCCTAATTGCTGTCAAATAACGATTTTTAGAAAGTTTCTCAGCAATCGGCAATAACACATTAGACAATTTATCCATCATAATCTCTTTCCTCCCTTATCTTGAAATCTCATCTACAAATTTCTTTGTAATTAACTGTGGTCTTGTAATCATTGATCCTACAACCACACTATAACAACCTAATTCTAATGCCCTTTTTACTTTAGAAGGAGTATCTATATTTCCCTCACCAATCACAGGATGCTTAACATTCTTCACTATCTCTCTAATAATTTTAAAATCATTAGCATCAATTCGACTATTTTGGCTTTGTGGTGTGTATCCGACTAAAGTTGTTCCAATAAAATCAAATCCAATATTATCAGCATGGATTGCCTCTTCCACAGTGGAGCAATCAGCCATAAACAATTGATGAGGATATTTTGCTTTTACCTCCTTAAAAAATTCAGTAATTGTTTGATTATGAGGTCTTAACTGCATTGTCGCATCCATCGCAATAATATCTACCCCTTCTGCCACTAGAGCATCCACCTCTTTCATCGTTGTAGTAATATAAATATCTGTATCCTCATAATCTTTCTTGATGATACCAATAATTGGCAAATCCACTTCCTTTTTAATTTCATGGATATCTTGAACACTATTTGCTCTTATTCCTTTTGCTCCCCCCATCTTTGCAGCAAGTGCCATTTTTGACATGATCAATGATGAATGCAGCGGTTCATCTTCTAATGCCTGACATGAAACGATCAAACTATTTTGAATCCTCTTCATTAAATCTCTCCTCCTTGTTTATAACTTTAATGGCTTTTATTTTATTAAGCAATATATTCACTTGCTTTAGTAATTACTTTCATTTTTATTTTTTATTCCAACTTATTTTTAATGTTTTTGAAAGTACTTTTAAAATAAAAATTAAAAAAATGGCTTATTCAGCCATTTAATTCCAATCTTTATATATTTATAATCTCTATTTTTTTAATAATCTTGTAAGAGTATTTTTATCTAGCAGATTCACAGTTTCAAATTCCCCATGATAAAACACTGCCCAATTATTAAAAACACAAGGTAAATCTTTAGCTTTTTGTAAAGTATCAACTTGAATCATTAGAATAGGTACATTATTAATCTCACAATACTGTTTGACTATTTCAAGACTTTGATAAACAAAAGGGCATTGCATATCATAATAAATAGTTAGTTCTTTATTTTCAATCTTTTGCTTTTTAGCCTTTTGAGTAAATCGAGGGAAAGTTCCATCAAAAGACAACGCTAATAGTTCATACCCATCATCAGTAGTATCAACGACCTCAAAGCCATTACTTTTAGCAAATGACTGATCTGTAAGCCAATGTTTTTGTTTTTTTGAACCTAGTAAACAGACACCTGATTTTCCTTTTGCTTTAGCATCCGCTAAACAATAATCCATCAGTGACTTACCATACCCTTTGCCTTTATAGCTTCCCATAACCCACAAGCAATATATGTAGAAATAATTATCACCAACAATAGGAACCCATGCTTTTTCCAATGGGGCATATTCAATAAAAACAGTACCCTTTTCATTCAATTTTCTAAAAACATGTCCTTCATTTAAGCGTTTTGAAAGCCATTGGCGCTTTGCATCTATTCCAGGATGAAACTTTTTACTCCGTATAATACAACATAAGTGTTCATTAAAAACATTTTCTGTCGTTATATTAATAAATTCATCATCCATATTTTCCCCCCTTAGTTTTATTATCAGAACACTAAACTTTCTCATTTATTGGCGATCTTATAATACCATTCCTTGTAATAAGACAATATTGTAAAAATTCATCTAATGGTACTGCCTTAGCATAATAGTATCCTTGATAAATCTCACATCCAGCTTCTTTTAATACATTAATCTGTCCCTCTGTTTCAACAAATTCTGCAACTACACTAAAATTTAACCGCTTGGCTATTTGAGTAATACTCATAATAATTTCGCGTGTTCTGTCATTTTCCAATAGGTGCTGTACCAAACTACCATCCAACTTAACTTCATCAAATATATTTTCCTGCAAATAAGTTATTGAACTGTGTCCCATTCCAAAATCATCTATACTCAACTTAATCCCACTATCTCGCAATTCTAATATGCGCTTTGTAATAATATTAGTAGTATTCAATAAAGCTCGTTCAGTAACCTCAAAAACCAGTTCTATATATTGCAAATGATACTTATTAATAATTTTAAGTACGTTAGAAACAAAATCAGCATCCTCCAGCTGCTTTGGAGAAATATTGATTGACAAATTCATCTTCATCGCTAATCTATCTATCTGCTCAGCATCTTGACAAGCCTTTTCTATAATATATAAACCTAGTTCATTCAAAAAACCACCTTGGTAAGCCAAAGAAATCAATAATGAAGGTGCAACAAAACCACAAACTGGATGATTCCATCGCAACAACGCTTCTACACCATATACTTGTTCCTCCGCAGTCATTTGTACCTGATAATATAATTGCAGCTGATGTAAATGCATCGCATTACGCAAATCCATAGCAAGTGTTTTGGCGGGAAAATGATAGTGATAATGATCTGATAAAAAAACGGGGATACTACCATTTTGTTCTCCTTCAATCATATCATTTTCTAAGGCAAGAATAGATTCTTCAAATTCTTTACTTTGGATCTGCTCACTATACTTTACAAATGGAATATAAAGCATTGTTCCGATAATAATATTAAATATTTGGAGAAAACTACCTGCGATAGATCCCGTTGCCTGATATCCACTTAAAATAATCGGAACTGTCCATTCAACCGATTGACTTATATACGGAACTATACCAGTTGACATTGCAATACTACTGATTATTGTTAAAACTAACGGTGTCAAAATAAAAGGAATCAGCATAATAGGATTAAAAATAACAGGAAAACCAAAAATAACAATTTCATTAATGTTGAAAAAAACAGATATACCTGCAACCTTCGCAAGTTTCTTATTATTACTTTTTTTAGCAGCAATAAAGATTGCTAAAATTAAACATAATGCTGTTCCACAACCGCCAATAAAAACAAATATATCTAGAAATGTTTTTGAAAATAATTCTGTTGGTAATTGACCATTTTGTATTAACGCTTGATTAATTTGTACTCCCGGCTCAAACAACTGCTTAGCAACCATATCCAGTGTATTAGTCCCATGTATTCCAAAAAACCATAAAAAATGTACAAAAAATACATATAACAAGGTCCCAATAATTCCATTACCAAACCAGCTAAACAAATATATAAAGAAATATGAGCCAAAATTAACAATATTGATATCACCTAATAAACCTTTCATAATCTGCCCAGCACTCGTAAATATAATAATGATAAAGACTATCGGGAAAATTCCTTGTATTGCTCGATTAAAAATATAATTTGTCCCTACCGTATACAATTTTTCTAAATGATTTACAAGGTGCATTCCCTTTTTTAACATCGCACAAGTTAAAAGGGTTATGCACATTGCTGTAAAGACCCAGTCAGATTGAAAAATATATGTCTTTTCATGCAATCCGCCACAAAAAGAAAGGTATGAAATTATTGCTGTAATAGGATAAAAAAAGACATCATCTTGACCATTTAATTTTCCGTATGAAAGTGAGATGGTAATAATTAAAATTAACGCAATAGAACCTAAGGAACAGTTATAAATAATGCTTAATCCGTCTTTTAAGCCTCCATCTAGAAAAGCCGCCAAAAAGACTTGATAATCGGGGATTGGAAAGCTATTAAACAACAAAGCAAAAGAGCAAAGAATGAGGAATGGTATTGCTAGCATTAATCCGTGTTTAATTGCCAAAATATAAATCGAGTCATAAAATTGCCGTCTTGTTTTCTTAACTTTCATATTCCCATCCCTCTACTTAATTACTACCGTAAGACATAAAATCAATATATTATAATCTATCAAATAACAATAAATCTGTTGTCCCAAACTAGTTAAATAGACCTGAATTATTTTTACAAAGTAATTACCAGGCACATCCCCTTATCTAATCCATAATTATTCTTTTAGTTTTTCTCTCTTATTTAAAAAATGTGCTTATTAAAATTTTCAATCATGAGCCAGTATTGTCTAACTCCTTTATTCACTTAAACTAATATTTTCTCTCATCTATACATTAATTTTTTGTTCTATTTATCTACCATTTCTATAATTATATCAAGTAGCAAAAATTTAGTAAATGACCTTCACTAAATAAACCATTAAAAATAGAACAATAAAAAATTTAAGAATAGTATAAATATTAATTTGATTCTTATAGCATAAACAATAATTATTATAAATCAATATCTATTTTATATGGATCGTCAATAAGTATGTAATTCATCTTACTTTTTTGGGCAAGTTTAGAAAACTGAGCATTATCCTTCAACACACTATCCAGAGTACAATTTTCATCATCTAGACGATTTTCAATGACATTACCATATTTTTTGATGTCATCAAAATGATTTCTAATATAATTTTCACTCATTATAAGACAATAATACCTTATATTATCCAAATATTTTTTTGTGAAATTTTTCTTCCAGTCAAAAGGAATATAACATCTTTAAATAATAAGGCTTTGCCTATTTTCAATAACGGTCTTAATCATTTCACAAACAATTGGCCATAAATATTTAGTTAGAGCATCATTATCACTCATAGGTGTTAATTCAGTGTTTCCGCTACGAATTAGCCCCATTTTCAGATGATCATGGAAATTTATACTTTTCAAGCAGCTTTTGAGCAAGCGCTGTCTTACCTGTATGCGAAGCTCCTGTGATTAAGACTATCATCTTTATCCATCCCTTTTTTTAAAATGAACACTCATACAAGAACATTTCTGTATGATTATTTTTAGCAATTACTTTTTCATATGATGGAAATTCTTGCAGTTTATTTTGATTGAGTCGACATTCAAATTATCCTTTATTTATCGTGTTTTTTTGAATTTATGTATCGTGACGAAAGTTTGATTTTTCCATTTTCGCCACATTTTGACCACACTTTTTCATGTGTCAAATTTCAGGGTTTTCTAGAAAGTTTTTTGAATTGCTTTTCTTTGATCTTCTAAATCAGGGTGTGTATAGATTTGCATAGTGGTTGAAATTTGTGAATGACGCATCATCTTCATTGCAACAACATCACTTACACCATTTTTCGCAAGTGTTGTCGCAAACGTATGACGAAGCATATGATAATGAAAATGAAAACCTAACTCATGAGATACTTTAGATACTCTTGCATTAAATGAAGAAGGACTCATATACCAACCATCTTCTTGGCAAATGACTATTTCATGAGGATTAACTTCAAACCACTGCTTCAATACTTCTTGTAAAGGTTTTGGAAAAACAATCGTCGCTTTAGAAGTTTCACTTTTTAACTTGCCTTTTGTATAGTAGTTTTTTCTTCTTAATCCTTCATAAACAAGTTCTCGATCAATCTTAATCGTTTCATTTACAAAGTCAAAATCACGCTTTTCTAAAGCAAATGTTTCTCCAATGCGTAATCCACAATAATGAGAAATATACATCGCAACAACATACGCTTTATTATTAAACTCAGATCCTTTACGACTATACTTACTTTTTGAAAGAACACCATTAACAAGATTTATAAATTCTTCATCTGTAATCGTTTTCTTCTTTTCCTCTTTTTCTTTGCTTTCATCATTCACTGGAATAAGCTTCACATTAATTAAAGGATTATCATAAATATACTGACAACGCAAAGCATACTGAAGTGTTGCAGAAATCACTTTCTTTGCATTCACTGCAGTTGGATGTGATTTATTCTTTTCTAAATCATTAAAATAATCTTGTAATTGTTTATACTTGATAAAACGAATCTTCATTCTACCAATGGAATCTTCAATATGATTCTTCATTGTATTTTCATAATAAACAATCGTATTGTATCCACGCACTTGTTTGCCTTCATATTCCATGTATTCATAATAAACTTCATTCAATGTTTTTTCACATTCTTTATACAACGTTCCATTCATTTTAATTTCATTACGAATATATCCTTCATGTTCTAATGCTTCTTTTTTTGTTTCAAAGCCACTTTTCCAATAACGCTGTGACACACCATATAAATCTTTATAAGCAACACTTACTTCATAGACATACCCATTTTTAGCTTTCGCTTTTAATTTTTTACGAATTCCCATTGTTCCTCCTTCGTCGACTCAACATCATGGGTATTGGAGGTTATTTATCTCTTTAATTCATAGAGATTATGAATAAATTCATCAGAAACTCTATCAAATTTAATTGTTGGATAAATAGATTGCAAATACTCTATTTCACGTTCCTTTTGTTCATACATTTCATCTTCATCACTATCATAGACTAAAGAACCTGCACGAATGAACATTAGATATTGAAAGACTTCAGCCATTGTTCCAGTTAGTTTTGAAAAATCCTTTTCCAATTGAACATAAACATCATCTTCAATATTATTTTTTAATGTATTTAATACTGCATGTTTGTTTGTAATGAATCTTGTACGCTGATCACCAAACTCATTGTATAATTTTTGAAATGTTTCATTAAACATCTCTGGATTTTCTTGGTATTTTTTAAAATGAATTGAATTTTTAAACTTATCCACCGTATCAGGCTTTTTATTAGTATTATTCTGTTCATCACTGTTTCCTATCAAATAATCCACAGATACACCAAACAATCTACTTAGCATAATCAATTGATTAAATGACGGTTTCCTTCCTTCTCGCTCCCAAAATCCAACAGTTGCTTCACTTACATCAAGAATTATCGCAATATCTGATCTAGATACCGTATGTTCCACTCTTAAATCATTAAAAGTTTCTGAGAATTTATTAACTATTTCCATGATATTACCTCCTCGTCTACAGTATATTACATTTTGTTATTTTATTCAATGTATTTTTGAAAATCATTATATTTCGTTTCAACCTTACGCAAAAAAAGACGACTAACCAAGAATCTATTTCTTAATTAGTCGTTTTTACTTATTCATCATGTTGTAATTTAAATATTGTCTTTTGTGCTTCAATTTCAGTTCTTAATTCTTCATCAGTTGGTAAATATAGTTTATACTTACTTGCAAATAACTGTTCATTTCCTTTTAAAACTGAATAACGAGCAATATCTTCATCTGTTTCTGAACATAAAATAATACCAATTGTAGGATTATCTCCTTCTGTACGTTTTAATTCATCATACATTCTTACATACATATCCATTTGTCCTACATCTTGATGTGTTACTTTTTCTGTTTTCAAATCAATTAACACAAAACATTTTAAATAGTAGTTATAAAAAACCAAGTCAATAAAGTAATCTTGTTTTTCTGTATGAATATGTTGTTGTCTTGCGATAAATGCATATCCTTTTCCAAGTTCCATTAAAAATTTTTGAAGATTACTAATAATACTTGATTCAAGTTGTGTTTCAGTAAATGAAGTATCACTTGATAAAGATAAGAATTCTGCAATCACAGGATTTTTAATAAACTCTAACTTATCATATTTACTATTACCTGTAAGTTGTTTCATTTCTTCAATCACTGGTTCTTTTACTTGTGATTTCAGTAAACGATAATAATATTGCGATGAAATATTACGTTGTAATGTTCTAACACTCCAAGTTTGTTCGATGGCTTCTTTTTCATACCAATCTCTTGCTTTTTTATCATTTACTTGTAATAAAACTCTATAATGTGACCAACTCAGTAAAATACTGAATTGTCTACACACTGTGTCGACAATTTGAGGAAACATTTGATAGAACTTTAAAAAGTGATATAAATTTGAACGGTCAAATCCCTTGCCATATATCTCAGTTAGTTCCTTCGATAATTGTTTAATTATTTTTGCACCAAATTCAGCACGATCTTCACCTTTAAGTTCTTCTTCAGCAATTCTATATCCAATCAACCAATTTCGATAAACTAATGCTGTATTTACTGCTTGATAGGCTTGTTTTTGTGATAAATCAATAATATTCTTTAAATCAGAAACAATATCATCTGATTTATTAAATTCAATCAATCCTTTTTCACTTATTAAATTATCATTCATCTATTTTATGCTCCTTTCTTTTTCTACTATTTAACATTTGATTTCGTATTTAATTATACCATAATTTATAAGTCAAATTTAGTTAGAAACTGTTCTTATGAGAATTTTTTTGATTATAGAAACATTAGTTTCTTTTATTTCGTTATGTAACTATTATATATTCGTTATATCAAAAATATTATCATTTGTAAAGATAACTATTGACATTTTACAATTTGTTATTATCATATAGTTATAGTTACAAATTGTTATATTTGATAAACAGTTTAACAATTTGTAAGAAAGGAGGACAAAATGAAAAGGAAATTAAATCGTTTAAAGAGTGTAAGACAAGGATATGGATTAAAAATTGAACAAGTATGTAGAGATACCAACATATCCTATTCTTCCATGAGACAGTATGAAGGTGGTTATCGCACACCAAGATTGGAAACAATGAAAATACTATCTGATTACTATCACAAAAGTATTAATGAATTATTTTTAGAAACAGGAGATGATTATTTTGAACGAGTTAAAAATGCTGACGCAAGATGATGTAGCAAGTTTATTAAACATTCATCGAACACAAGTATCCATGCTAAGACAAGTAGGAATTTTGAAAGCTATTAAAACAGGCAGAAACTATATGTTTTCACAAGAAACTATCAAAGACTTTCAACATGATTATGCAGGTTATGATGTAAGCAACGCTGAAAATGCTAGACAAAGTTATCTTGCGGTTAATGCAAACCATGAATAGTGATTATGAATGCAACAAACCATTTCTTATGAATTTTGTGGCTTTGATTCACGATAAAGAATTAACACCAACGAATAGAGAAGTTTTTTCTAAGATTTATTCTTTAACCAGAAACGATGAACATGTTTGTTATGCAAGTGATCGATATCTTGCTGATGATCTTCATGTATCTGCTAGTACAATTCAAAAAAGCATCAACAAACTCAAATCATTAGGATATATCAAAATCAAACATCAAAAGTCTGAAAGTGGTTATGGTGCACCGAAACGAATGATATTTATTCAAGATCATAAACTTATTTATAATGGTAATCAATGATGATAGCCATAGTCATAAATTACAATATACTTCATCAATGATTACCATATCCCTTATTATTCATTACCAAATATATATAGTAATAAACTAGAAGAATAAATATATAAAGAAGTATTACCACCCGACAGGAACATGATAGTAAAGATAAAAATAAAAGCACTATATGAGATGTCTTACTGTTTTAGCAAGCAACGTATTTGATACACCAAATACACATTTAGGGAATATCCCTAAAACCCAAAGGAGATGAAATTTTGAGAAGAAGAAACAATCGAATTGTCATTCATGTCAGTGATGACGAATTAGAAACTATTAATTTTAATGCAGAAGTATTAAAGTTATCAAGAGAAAAATATATTAGAGAAACATTAAATAAAACTGATTTTATTGTTCCACCACCTATTGATTATCGTTATTTCATCAATGAATTTAATCGTATAGGAAATAATTTAAATCAATTAGTTAAGCAAGTACATGCAACAAATAACATTCATGAAGATGATTTATTAAAAGTGATACAAGAATTTAAAACAAAAGTAAGTGAATTAAATAAGATTATTTTATATGGCAGTAACGAAAACATTAACAGTTAGAAAAAGATATGATCAGGTAATTGATTATGTTGTTGATACAAACAAAACAAATCCATTAAACAACAACATTAATTACGTTTCTAATAATGAGAAAACCAATAAACAAGAACTTGTTACTTGTATCAATTGTTTTGATGATAATCCACATCATTCCATGATTGCAACCAAGAAAATATTTCATGATGATAAAGAGATAGTGTGTTTTCATGCAATACAATCCTTTTTGCCTAATGAATTATCTATTGAATTGTGTCATCAAATTGGAATAGAACTTGCTCAAAAAGTATGGGGAGATCGATTTGAAGTTGTTATTGCAACACATACAGATAAACCTCATTTACACAATCACTTTGTTATTAATGCAACTTCTTTTGTAGATGGAAAACGTTATTGTAATACCAAAGCAGATATGAATCGTTTAAAAGATGTATCTGATGAACTATGTAGAAAATATCATTTATCTGTTATCGAAGAACATTCTCATTCAAAATCAATTACACATAAACAATATCATCATAACAAATCACTACATTCAATAATTAAAAATGATATTGATATAGCCATTCAAAATAGTGTTACACTTACCGAATTCTATCGAACATTAGAAAATGAAGGATATGAAATTACGTTTAAAAATACCGATATATCATTAAAACATATTAATGCTAAACGACCAGTTCGTTTAAAAAGTCTTGGAGATAATTATGATATTGATACAATTAAACAACGAATTATTTCACATCCTATCCAAGATTATCAACAACAAAACTATTTTGATAAACATAAATTTGATATTCTACCATTCTGGTTACGATTTAAAAACAATGAACTTACTGGATTACAGAAATACTATCTAAGTTATTTATATAAATTCGCTGTCATACCAAAGAAACATTCAGTAAAACTTACAAAGGAAATGAAGCAAGATGTGAAGTATCTAGACATGATTTGCGAACATACAAAGTTTATTTTAACAAACAACTTTACTACTTTAGAACAAGTACAAGATTACAAAGAAAAGCAATATTCAAAGTTACAAGAACTAGAAAATAAAAAACGATTGATTAAAAACAAAACTAGAAGATGCAATAATTCATCATTGAAACAACAATACCAAGAGGAAGCCAAATCACTTACACCACTTATCAAATCATTAAGACATGACATAAGAGCATGTAATGCCATTATCAATAGAACAAGCATTCTTGTTCAACAAAAAGAAAAACCAAGCAAAGACTACACTAGGTAATCAATGCTTGGTGGATACATAACATATACAAACATTTCAAAAATAAAATTTAAATTTAAGCAGCAATAATAAATACTATCATAACCAATAAAGCAATAATGTCAATTTTTAATGCTGCTTTAAATTTTTCATATTTTTTTACTGCAATTCCACTATTTATCATAATCTCATTTGCTAAATCATATATTAATTTATCATCTACACTAACATTATTGTTCTGAAAATAATTTCGTCTTATGAGTTCAATATACTTATGAACAGATTCTATTTTATAAATATCAGAAAAATAGATTAAATTTAAATTGGTAGTTGAAGTATTATTTTTCTCTTTACAACTATTTTTTAAATCAGGCATAAAAGATAATAAACAAATTATACTAGAAATAACAAGTAAGATTATGATTAGTGCACTTAAAACTGGAATAACTTCGAATATTGAAATTAGCGCTGCCATAATAGCAACATTTAATGCAATTAACGCTCCATTTTTCGCTTCAGCAAACGATAACCAATAATTTATTTTATCAAACTGTTTTTCAAAAAAATCAACTAATTCTTTATTTTGTTCTAAATTTTCTTCTGTTTCTATCATACTCATCCCTACCTTTCTTTCCATGAGAATATGCAATCAATTCAACATTTTTAGTATTTCCTCTCATAAAATTTTCATATGCAATTAACATATTTTCTGCTGTTCTAACATTTTCAAGTATTACATTTTTTAAATAGCGAAATGACTGAGGAACTCCAATGCATAATTGAAATAACGATTCCTTTCTTCCAAAAAAATGCTTATCCTTTTCTGGAATTTTATCAAGTTTCACCCATTCTGCACCATAAACCTCACAACCGTTTTCCCGATAATCAAAAGGAACTATTATTTTCAACACTCTAGAATAATCTCCTTTAAAGTCATTTTCTGATGCTATACATTCTTCTATCAAATTGCAATTAGCAGCAACAACTATCATTTCAACAGGTTTTGGTTCTGTTGTCGGTAGAATTGTCATTTTAGAAAAAGGATATTCTTTTTGTAACTCACTAAAATCCTCTAAAACATTTTTATAATACCTTTGATATTTAGTTAATTCCAAAATTTAAATCCCCCAAGCACCATTATAATTCTTTTTATTGTTATTTTCGTGTAATTGTGCTGTTGATGCTTTATTAATTAGTTCTTTAAAACCGATACTCGTATAATAGTATCCATCAGATTTTTTAAAATGAGAAGCCCATGTTGGTTTGCTATCTTTCAACTTTTGAAAAATTTCATTAGATATAACAAGTTGATTTTCTTGAGCACATTCATCTTCGCTCCGATCAGCTTCAATTACAGTAGATCCAACTAAAATGGTATCCTTTTCGCCTCTAGTCCCTATTTTTGCAGCAAACATCGTACCTAATGATTGACCAACTCCAACACTTACCGAATATTCTTTTACCCTATCAATCATCTTCAATCCTGCTTTTACAGCGTTTAAAGTGCATTCATATCCAGGGTAATCATGAAATAATGCAAATTCTCTATCTCCTTGAAATTGAATATGATGTCCCTTTTCTGAATCAATTACTTCGTACATTGAAGTTAAAATTTTTTGTGTTTTGCTCGCCATTTCAGTTAAATTAACATCTTCTTTATCAAATTGAGATGTAAAACCTCTTACATCCGAAAATAAAGGTATTCCTACAAGCTTTTTGCATTCTTTTCTCGATAAGCTTGCCAAATTAATTTCTTTATTAGCAGTTCTAAATTCCATTTCAGTTAAATTTAATTGATTTGCGTAGCTTTTGCTATATTCTAAATCAGCTTCTAAGTCAGTCGAAATATTAAGTTCATTAATTTGTTGTTCATAATAGCAGGTTTCCCCATACTTTTCTATTTTTTTAGAATGCTTCTTAATGAATGATTTTTTATCATTATCATCTAAAGATTCATATATTTTTGAAGAAATAGCAAATCCACCTATCGATGCAACTGATTGAAGTTTTGCACCGACATTTGCTGCGTATCCAACAGTTGTCTCCTCATCAGCATCTTCTCGCTCAAATTTAAAATTATAAAATCTTCCATAACAGGCCCCTGCTTGTATTTTAAAACTTAAAATCGTTTTATATTTTGGAATATCTCTATTCACAAATTCTGCTAATTTACCTGCAAATCCTACAACTTTTGCTACCACTTCATACGCGTTCTTAATCGAGTCAGTTACATACATATGTAGTCTTGAGCCAGTTATCTTTTCAATAACAAATGTTTCTGGAAAATGCGTTTTCCCAAAATGCTCTATACTAGAAAAGTATGTATCTATCGCATGAACAGAATGATTTACCTTATTTGTCTTTTTTTCTTCATCCAATATTACTTCATTTAAATTTTCTACATTTATATAGAAATGTATTCCTTCAAGTCGTTTCATATTTGTACCTTCTTTCTTATTTTAAATCATTTTCACTATTTTCTATCGTATATTCAACATTTTCTTCAGCAACCATATACTGATTTACATTACTTTCCATCGAATATTTAAACGTTTTTTTCAATCTCTCATAGATTAAGCCACCTAAATCCTCTATTACTTTTTGCATAAAACTTGGTTCATTAAACATCTTTACAAAGAATTGATCATTCTGTTCATAACGTGCTGCTGCTTTTTCTGGAAAATCTCTTTCAAAAAGCAACATAAATGTTTTCTTATCATTATTTGCAGCATAACTTTGCCATTGTTCTTCTGAAGCGTAATCATTTTCTATTTGCATTAATACCTTATCCATTTCAGTAAACTGAGTACCAAAAATTGTATTGATTTTATCTATTAATACCGTTAATGGATCTTTTTTAATTTCTTTTCTACCAGCTTCTCCTTTGATTGGTGTAAAACCTTCAGCACTACCTTCTAAGTTTATACTACCCTCAAAATCTTTTTCTAACTTATAATACTCTAGAAGAATTTTATCATCTAAATCAACTGGCTCTACTCCATTCTTAGGTAATTGTGTAAATAAGAATTTTGCATAAATTGAAAACTTATGAATATCTTTATCGAACATACGAGTTACTTGGGTTACAAAAGCATAAATCCTGTTAAATCTTGCTAAAGTAGATTTAAATAAATCTCTTTTTTCTTGATTTAAATCATTATATCTTTGCAATGCAGGTGTAATCTTACTTTGTAATCTTCCCATGTCATTACTCTTTTGATTATTTGAATAAAATATTTCTGCAAATTGTTCAACTTCTACTTCTCTATATACTTGATATTGATCAAGTGTATTTTTTATATCATAAATGACATTTGGATCAGTTTCCTCAGTTAAAACAGTTTCTTCATAATATGGTTCAAATGATTTTTTAATATCTTCTGCACTGTTTACAAAATCCAATACAAAAGTATCTTGTTTACCTCTAACAGTTCTATTTAATCTAGATAATGTTTGAACGGCTTTAACACCTGATAATTTCTTATCAACAAACATTGTATGTAATAAAGGTTCATCAAACCCAGTTTGATATTTTTCTGCAACAATTAACATTCCATATTCATCTGTATGGAAAGCAGCAGGTAACGCTTTTTCCTTAATTGTTTCACCATTTTTATTTTTGTTTATTGATTCCTCGGTATATGATGTACCTTCATCCATCACTTCTCCAGAGAATGCAACCAATACTTCTAAATCATCAAAATCTTTTTCTTTAATTTGACGTTTAAATTCATTTACATAGCGAACTGCATGTAATCTTGATGGAGTAACAACCATCGCCTTGGCTTTACCACCAATTTTATGCATAGTCACATTACGGAAATGCTCTAACATAATACTCGTTTTCTGTGAAATATTGTGTGGATGTAATGTTTCATATTTTTTGATTGCTTTAACTCCAGAAGTAGTTTCCAATTCTGGATCATCAGAAATGTTTTTAATAATCTTATAATACATGTTATAAGTCATATAATTTTTAAGCACATCAAGAATGAATCCTTCTTCTATTGCCTGTTTCATTGAATAAATATGAAATGGGTGATACTCACCATTTTCATCCTTAGAACCAAATAAATTCAATGTTCTTCCTTTAGGGGTTGCAGTAAACGCAAAGAATGATAAATTATCTTGTTTACCTTGTGCAGCCAATTCATCTAACAATTTATCTTCATCGTCTTTACGTGTTATTTCGTCTTCGTATTCCAATTTAGCATATTCTTCTAATACCTTTTCAGTGTCAGCTAATGCTCGTTTTAATTTTTTAGCAGAATCACCACTTTGTGATGAGTGAGCTTCATCAATGATAACTGCAAAACGTTTATTACCAGAATAAACTTGATTGTAAATGACAGGGAATTTTTGTAGTGTTGTAATAATGATTCCTGCACCATCTTCAATAGCATCTTTCAGTTGCTGTGCATTTTTATCAACTTTAACCACTACACCTTGAACATGATCAAATTGATAAACCGTATTTTGTAATTGACTATCTAATACTTTTCTATCAGTAACAATAACAACAGATTGAAATATCTTTTCATCATCATAATTATGTAACCCTGATAATCTATGTGCCAACCATGCAATTGAATTGGATTTCCCACTTCCTGCACTATGTTGAATCAAATAATTATTACCTGCACCATTTTTCTTTACATCATCTAACAATTCTGTAACAACATCTAATTGATGATATCGTGGAAATATCATTCTTTCAGATTTTATATTTCCTTGTTCATCAAATTCTTGTTGAAGATGCATATACTTATGTAAGATTTCAAGTAAACGATCTTTGCATAACACTCTTTCCCATAAATATGATGTATCATATCCATCTTCATTAATTGGATTCCCTTTTCCACCAACTCTACCTGCTCCATTACTTCCTTGATTGAATGGTAGGAAATATGTTTTTGTCCCTTCAAGTCGAGTAGTCATATAAACATTAGTTAAATCAACAGCAAAGTGCACTAACACACGATTCTTAAATTCAAAAATAGTATCTTTACTTGCTCTATCAAATTTATACTGAGCAATCGCATTTGTAATACTTTGTCCTGTAAATTGACACTTTAATTCCATTGAAACAACTGGAATACCATTTATAAACAATACAATATCAATACTATTTTCATTAAATACCGAATAATGTAATTGTCTTGTACAATGTAAGATATTTGCCTCATATTGAGTCAAACTCATTTCATTAATACTTGTTTCAGGTTTCCAGAAAACAGCTCTAAAAGTTATACCTCTATCTTTAAAACCATAACGCAATACTTTTAATAAGCCATTCATTTTTACTTCACGATCAAATCTGGAAACAATTTGCTTTTCAGCATCATTACCATAGATAGTTTTATACTTTTCCCAGTTTCTTTCTTGACTTGTTTTAATAAATTCTACAAAAGTATCACAATCTAATCCTAGTTTTCTATCAAACTTCTTAGGGTTGCCTTTTTTATACCCTCCTTTAGTTGTAAGATATTCCTCTATATCTTTTTCTAGTTGTATTTCTTTAATAGTTAAATCAGACATGATTACACCTCCTCATCAAATCGACTTATTTTTCCATATAATTTTGTAGACGCTACTAATGAATTATAAAACGAATCCTCTAATATATATTTTGTATAATTACCTTTCTCATCATGCCCTTTTTGACTAAGAACATTACGAGAATCAAATAAACTTCCATACGAAAAACTAATATATCCTCTCACAATATATGGTTGATTATTATTCTTCAAAAAATAATGTAAAAGCTCACGTTCCTCTTGACTTAAACTATCAACATAATCCCACAATTTTTTAGCATTATTCAAAGCATTTTTTTCTTCATATTCAGCATTACTTTTTTCTAATTTAAAATTATGAATATACTCTATAATTATATTTTTAATCATAACAATCAATTGAACAATAATAAATGCGCAACCAGATAAAAATAACCAATAACCTATTTTAGTTAATTTAATAACTATCCAACTTTCATCTGGTGTAAACAAGTAAATTATAGTACCTAAAACAAAACTAAAAATTGATGGTATAAGATGTTTTTCAGCAAATATCTTAAGAACTTCTCCTATCGCTTCCATTATTCAACCTCCTCGTCTAAGAAAATTTTAATTTGATCCATAACATAATAATTAAATCCTTTTAGAAATTGTTGCATATACACAATCATTTCTATTATTAGTATTTATAATTTCAAAGCCGAATTTTCTATAAAAATGATGCAATCTATCTTTATGCTCATTATCTACTGTCGATAATTCTCCCCTAATTTCATGATAATTGTTCATTTTCGCATAAGCAATTAATTCATTCATCATCATTGTGCCAATACCTTTGTTGTAATACTTGTTTTTGCTAAATCTTAATATATCTCCTATATAAAGGCAATTTTCATCATTATGTTTTATAATATCCATTCTTGAAATTTGCTTATCATTATCAATTACTTTGATGTAAAGTATAATATCAGAATCGTCAAGTTTTAAATGAATATTCATCTTTTTATCGGTTAGACTGTCTAATAACCACATTTTTTACACTTCCTTTTTACCAGTTACACACTCATAAATTAAAGATTTCTTAAATTGAATCATTCTGTTAATTTTAATTAATTTTTGTTTTATTGCATGATTTACTATTTGATTCTTTTTATCTAAATAATCTGCTATCTCTTTTTGTTCTAATTTATTCGGAACTGTTATATTCATGTTTTTTAAATATTCAATATTAGCCCTTGGCATTTTCGCTCCATATGTAGATGCATCAACTAATTCAATAAACCAATCTGATAGAAATAGATACTTAAAGTACCTACTATCTCCTAAAAAATCAAAAAACACTGCGAATTCATTTGAACAACATCTGTCTTTCTCAACTATAAATACTTTAGCTAAATAAGGTCTAAGTTTTCCAAAAACCACGTCATTTTTTTTACATATTTGTGATTGTTCCAAATCGTATACATTTTCTGTATTAATAAATTCTCCAGTTTTACTTACTATATTTTCTAACCCAAAATAATCTAAACTTCCACAAAAATCTGAATATTTTTCTCTTCTGTTAGAACAAACATATTTTAGTTTAATTACATCCCATCCGATAGGAATTTCACCTATCCACTCAATACCACTATCTTTCATTTCAGTATTAGGGTTTAAACCTTTTGTAACTGATTCAGTAATAATAGATTGCCTATATTCTTTTAATTTATCAATTTCGGCCTGTTCTTTTGCAATCAATTGATTAATTTTTTCACATTTATCATCAAGATAGTTTGCAATACTTTGTTGTTGTGTTAGATTTGGAAACGGAATATATATTTTTTTCATACTAGACCACTTTGTTGACCATAAATCGTTAACTATTCCATTACCCCATTTATAAAATTCATCTGCAAATAATTCTGAACGAAAAACATAATTATAATATTGATTAATCATATAATCTCTAGGTTTTAATACAGTATTTATCAACGAACAAGACCCATCATAATTTGAAATTCCACACGATCCTCTCCTATCAGAACGACTATTAATAACAAAATCATTCTTTTTAATTAACTTACGATTATCATTATCATTTGATTTTGCAGCACTTTCCAATTGTGGAACAATTCCATTTTTAGTAACTGACAATGGTTCATAATCTTTATCACTTACTTTTATTTTTCTCTCATCATAAATATTTCCTATTTTTATTAATTTCCAATCCTTTGGTATCTCTCCAATCCATTCAATACCACTATCTTTCATTTCTCTCATAAATCAAAAATCTCCTTTAAACTACCATCTAATTCCTGTTCAAGTTCTAAGATTTCCTTCATGATTTCTTCAGATGGTCTAGGTGGTACATATTTATAGAAATATCTTGTGAATGGAATTTCATATCCCACTTTTGATTTCTTTTCATCAATCCAAGCATCAGAAACAAATGGTAATACTTCTCTATCAAAGTATTCTTGTATGTCTTCTTTTAAAGGAACATTTTCAGTATCTCTTAATGAAGAATCTGGTTGTGCTCTACCTTTCTTTAAAATAAGATTTCCTTCTTCATCTTTTAATGGTCTTTCAACTGTAATTTTAGTGTATCCAAAATCTTCATTGTCAAATATTTTACTAATTTCACTTTCTTTAAAATCACCATAAATTTGTGTAATTTCATTAATATAGTGCTCTGGAATATCATTACGTTTATTCCCTAATGATTTTCTTCTCTTTTCATATAATCCGTTTGCATTAATAAGTTGCACCTTTCCTTCTCGGACTGTACCTTGTTTTTTATTTGATAGCACCCAGATATAAGTAGCAATACCAGTGTTATAGAAAATATCATTTGGTAACGCAACGATTGCTTCTAATAAATCATTTTCTAAAATGTATCTTCTAATTTCAGATGGACCACTTCCTGCATCTCCTGTAAATAATGGTGATCCATTATGAATAATCGCAATTCTACTTCCACCTTGACTAGGTTCTTTCATTTTTGAAATAGCAGTTAAAAGGAATAACATTTGGCCATCCCCTGCAGCAGGTAAACCTGGTCCAAATCTTCCAGCAAAACCTTTTTTAGATTCTTTTAAAACTGCTTCTTTCTCATTTTTCCATTCTCTTCCAAAAGGTGGATTTGAAATAATATAATCGAATGTTTGTCCAGCAAATTTATCATCAGATAAGGTATTACCTTTTTTAATAAAATCAGCATCATTTTCTTTAATCAACATATCTGCTTTACAAATCGCGAAAGTTTGATCGTTGATTTCTTGTCCAAAAGGAATTAATTTACTTGTATTATTTAATTCATTTAAATATTCTTCCGCAACACTTAACATACCACCTGTTCCACATGCAGGGTCATAAATTGTTTTCGCTACATTAGAATCAGCTAGTTGTTGATTTTCGTTATTAAATAAAATATTTACCATAAGTCTAATAACTTCTCTAGGTGTATAGTGTTGTCCTGCATCTTCATTATGTGCTTCTGAGAATCTTCTAATAATTTCTTCAAAGATATATCCCATTTCTAAATTTGAAACAACATCAGGATGCAAATTTGCTCTAGGTGTAGTGAATTCTTTAATCACTAAATATAATATTCCATTCTCAGCCATTTTCGTAATATGATTATCAAATCTGAAGTTATCATATATATCTAAAACATTTTGAGAAAATCCATTTATAAAGTCTCTAAAGTTTACTTCGATGTTATCTGGATCATCTAATAATTTTTCAAAAGTATATTTGCTTGTATTATAAAATTGACGTTTAGAAACTTGACGTAACAACACATCCTTCATTGGAACGTTTTTTACAGTTTCATACTTCTCAACTACTTTTGCCTTTGTATCTAATAAAACACAATCAAATCTTCTTAATACAGTTAATGGTAAAATAATTTCACCATATTCATGAGGTTTATAAACCCCTGTTAATTTATCTGCTATAGCCCAAATTAATGCTGCTTTTTCACTTACATTTGTACTTAAATTCAATTTAATTTCCTCCATTCATTTTTAACTGATAATTCCATCATCTAGCACTTTTAACAATGTTGACTTAAAACCACTTTTACTTATTTTTAAAGTATTACTACCCATTGTTATCACTGGTGGATACCCCTCCGTGTTTTGTATCGTTGTAATTATGCTTCCATAATCTTCTTTACCTACACCACTATGAGGTATTGGACCAAATAGTACTAAAGAATATTTTGGTTCATATTGCATTTTCTTGAAGTTATAACTTTTAGCTTTGTTATAATCTAAACAAAACTCAAATCTATCTTTTGATACACCACATGATTCTGCTACACCTAATAATATAGATTCTTTCACTTCAGTTTGTCCTACTACAACAATCTTACCACTTCTATATGGTCGATATGTATTTTGCGAAGTTAGATATCCTAAGTCTAACACTTCTAAAAATTCATCTAATTTCCCATTACTATTTAACTTTATAAGAATTGTAGTTAATTTATCTGGTAACGCTTCTAATATTTTTTCTTCTAAATTTAATAATTCGTCACAGTTTAGCACACCTAATTCACTTCGCTTTCAGAATATATTTGATTAAGTTTATTTTTTGCTCTTTCAAGTTTCAAATTCAAGATTTTAATTTCATCCAATGCATTTATATAGTTTTTTGCAATTTCATTTTGAATTTCTAAACTAGGCAATGGAATAGTCAATGTTTTTAATTCATTAACTGGAATGCTTGGTAATGTCGCTCCAACCATTATTCTATTTAAAGCATTTAATCCTTCTTCTGAATTAAAGAATGCCTTTAAGTAATATGGATTAACTTTTGTTTCATCCAATTCTATGACATATAAATTCCCATTTGCTAAGACTTGTTTATGTTCATCAACATGCACAACTGCCATTTTAATTGGAGCTCCCATTTTAGAAATAACTAAACTATTATTTTTAATACAATATCTTTCATATTTTTCTTCAATTTTAGTTATACATGGTAATTCGTCTTTTATATATCCATCTTGAATATTTGAAAGCATTAAATATTGATAATCTGTTTCACTTTTACTACTTATCGCATCTAATTCACTTGCTTTGCATGGTGCTCCTCTTGTAATAGATTTTATTACCGTTTCAAGTGCAACTCCATTTTGATATTCAATTGGCTTATCAATATATCTTCTAGGATTTAAATTTGCATCATTTTCAATTATCTCTTCATTTGAGACAACAATACTTATTTCAGTATCAGAATGAACTGATTGAAGAATATTATCTATATTTTCATCAGACATAATATTTCTTCTTCTTTCTTGTTGATATTGTCTTGATGCATCTACCATTCTTACTTTTTTATTGTTTTTACTTAAAACCATTAATGTTGTTGGAATAGTAGTTGAATTAAATAGATTTGCTGGTAAAGAAATAATTGTTTCAATATAACCATTTTCAATAAAATATTTTTTTATTTTCATGTCTGTTATATTAGATACACTACCGTTTGTCATTATAACAACTGCTTTTCCATTTTCATTTAATTCTTCTATTATTTTACAATTGAAGACCCAATCACTTGAACGTTTATTTAATCTTGGATATATATCCTTTCTTGACTTAATATAGTCTACCAACGTCTTGCTGTCCAAACCAAAAGGATAGTTTGAAAAAATAATATCATATTTATTGTCAGATTCTTCAAACATATTCCCTATAAAAATATCCATCTTGTTTCCTAGAATCTTATTCTTTATTTTACAAATATTAATTGCTTCAACATTAATATCAACCCCAAAGTAATTTCCTTCATTATTTGCCAAATAACTATTTACTAAAAAACCACCTGTCCCACAACAAAAATCACATACCTTTTTATCTGTCATATTTCCTAATAATTTTAATGATAGATTAATTATTGATTGTGGTGTGCTATATTCAAATCTTCCATTCATATCAAACAATGAATCATTTAATATAACTTGGTCAAAAAATTCATCTGTATAATTAACACCAATATCTTTTACTTTTTCCCATATTTCATTAGTTAAATATTCAGCTGCTATTTCAGCAATTTCTTTGTCGCTTTCCATTAAGAAATCAATCATTTGATTATAAGCTAAATCGCACGGATTATTTAATTTATTTGTTTGTTTAAAAACGTAAGATAATAATACAATTAATACGTGATTCCTTGACATACCCATTCCACGTAATAAATCACTTAATTGCCAAACATATTTTTTCATCTCTTCATTCTTGTTATTTAACAGCACCCTTATATCCTCCTTGGTTATTTATAACCATTTACAAAATTATGATACATCATCCTCAACTTATTGTCAACGGTTATTTATAACCATATTAACTTCTTAAAAAAACTCAGCATATTTCTACACCGAGTTCTCATTACTATTCATAAATTAATTCATCTAATATAACTTCATTTACACAAGCTTTAATGTTATTCATTTCTTGTACCCATAACATTTGATCCTGTGCTTTTAGTTCTTCTGTTATGTTTCTTTGTTTCTTGTATTGCTCTACAAGTCTGCCATACATATCATTTGCTTGTATATCTATTTGTTCAAGATAATCAAACAATGTACCTTTTGCCATTAAAAGAACATACTCATCTGGATGATGCATTCTCATGTATTCCATCTTTTTCGTACCAAAATATCCTAATTCTTTTACATTTACATGTAAATCCGGGTATAAAATACCACCAACTTCTACATAGTCTATTTTTTTCATGTTCAAATTCTCCTCTATTTATCGGATAATTTGACATTTTTCAATCAAAATTTTGACCACATTTTAGCCACATTTTTATCATTTTCAGCCACAAAACAGCCACATTTTATAATATATCCGTAACGACATGAAATTGATATAAAATGCAATTTTTCCTCTATTTATCGCACTTTTTTGATGTTGAGTCGACTTGTAACGACATGTAGTTTTTCTATTTATTTTTCATATGAGGAATACACTGTTACACTTGTAAATCCTATATCCTGTAAATATTGTTCTAGTTCACCCAATTCATATAAATGTGTCTGAAAATTCATAATTTCTTGTTGCAACAGTTCTGCTCCTTTATATAGTTCATAAATACCTGGAGAAAACTGGGTATGCGTTTTTTCATCGTAATAGTTTTTATTTTTAAGAATCAAATCATACCTTTCTTTAGTCTTTATAGCTATTGCAGTCCGATAATCAGAATCATCAGGACATCTATTCGCTACTGTATCAACTGCAAAAACAAATTTGCCACCTTTTTTTAACAACCACTTCATTTTTTTCAAAATTTTTCTACATAATACCATATCTGTAAATAATGATACAGAACCAGAAGAAATAAAGATGTAATCATATTTTTCTACAGTATCATACTCCAGTATATCACTTTGAAACACTTTAGCATTAGGTGACTTTTCCTTTAATTTTGCAAGCATTTCTTTAGATAAGTCTATTCCCTTAATATCATATCCTCTTTCTAGAAATGGAACTAAAAATCTTCCACTACCACATAAAGGTTCTAAAATTGACATATCTTTTCTAGTATAAGATAGATAAAAATCTAATTCGTCTTCTGGTGCATCCTTATGCAAGATCTCATACATTTCTGTACACAAACTACCATAATAATTTTTCATATCTATATCCCCATAATTTATACTTCTTAATTCTATAATACTATATTTAATTCCAAACAATAATTTATTTCGTCTAATTTTCTAAAAAATATTTTCATATAAAAGTTACTAACAGATTTTTAAATTAATGTTATATATTTTCTTTTAAGACTTATCTCTTAACCTCGAACTCTATTTTGAATATCATATCTTCACTTACCAAATCATAATCTATCATTTGTATTTCCATAAAATATATTTTTTACAAAGATAAATCAGCTAAAAAAGATTAACATTTAATCCTTTTCACTTTTACCTCAACCATCAATTTCTTAATACTCAGTTTAGATATTATTAAGACATAATAGCCCATAAAAAAAGAATAATCTTATTGATCTAATAATATTACTCTTTCTTGAATTAGCTTTTCTAATTGTTTTAAACGTTTATTTGATAATTTATATTTTGTTTTTCTATCAAACTTATAATTTATTAACTTTCCAAGTTTATTTTTGCCTGTTTGACATTAATGATTCAACAAATCCTATAAAATTTTGATAGGTTGCTGGAAGACGAGTTGAAACATAAGTATTTATGTCTTTAAAATCACTGTCCATTGCATAACTATAAGTTCTTGATAATAATCATCTCCAATATTTTTATAATAATCTATAACTGCTTCGATACTACCAGTTTTAACTAATCTACCAATAGGGGTAAATGAAATATCTTGACTTATAAAGCATCGCCTTGCCTTTTTAATTTTGCAAGCATACCATTAGTTGTAAACTCAGGTGATAAATGGAAGGAAGATCTAGTATAGCTTCCTTACCTAGTAAATGTAATAGAAGCAATTTTTGTATTAAATGAATTTATATATAGATTTTTATCACTAAATATATCTAGATAATCTTCTTTAACAAACCAATAACTATTATTAAGTCATAATCCTTGACATATTTCAATAATTCCTTTTGTATCTTTTTCGTTTAAACCTAGTAGTTTGATACATATGCTCTATTTCTTAGAATAGTTCTTTTCTCCAAACATCGTTTGTATAATTCAATGAAAAATACAATGAATCATTATCAAATTAGTTTAAAATATAATTCATGAGAAACACATTCTTTTTATATAAAAAAACGAATAGATTGGTTATCTATTCGGTCAATTGCTTTATTGGTGGAGGTGAGGGGAATCGAACCCCTGTCCAAGCATAATCCCTCCAAAGCGTCTACAGTTTATCTCATTGAATTAATTTAATTAGGCTACAATCAATGAGCAATTTTCCACCTAACGAGCTTATGAGATTTTCGAAGTATTTAGCTAAGCAATAAATACCCTTATCCTATGAGTTTATGATACCAGTTAAATAGCTATAGGCACGCTAAATAGTGGCAGCTTTCATGTCTATGTCGACTAAGCGAAAGCGTAATTAGTTTGTCTGTTTCCAGTTATTTGTTTGTGCATTTAACGAATGCCTTCGACTGCAGCTAAGGTCAGACATACACCTGTCGAACCCAGGACACCCCCAGATCAGTAATTCTTAAGAGCTTTTTCAATTTCTCTTTTAGAATCTCTTTCTTTTAAATCTTGGCGCTTGTCGTATAATTTCTTACCGCGAGCAATTCCAATCTCCAATTTTACTTTACTTCCTGTATTAAAGTATAACTTAGTTGGTACAACTGTCAAGCCACCTTCTTTTAATTTATTTGAAATTTTTAAAATTTCTTTTTTATGAAGTAATAGTTTTCGATTACGTAACGGCTCATGATTAAATTGATTACCATGGCTATAAGGAGAAATGTGCATATTTTCAATATAAGCTTCATTATCTTTAATTCTTACAAAAGCATCTTTAAGATTTACATTACCTAAACGGACCGATTTAATTTCTGTTCCTTTTAGTTCAATCCCTGCTTCATATGTATCTAAGATAAAATAATCATGATAAGCTTTCTTGTTATTTGATACAATTTTCATGCCCATTTCCCCTTTCTGATTAATTAAGCGCGACGCTTAGATTTACCCTTTTTAGAGCGTTTAAAATGATTATTTGTAAAACGTGGTTCTTCATGACGCTTTTTACGACGATCATTCCGTTTTCGATTGTTTTTACGATCATTATCTTTGCGCTTATTTATTATAACAGTTTTTGTTGTCTTTTTGTTGGATTTCATGCCAACAATTTCAAAATCTACTGATTTATCTTTTTTAGATGCACTTGATACTCGAACTTTAACTCGATCAGACATCTTAAACACCTTGCCTGTTCGCTGACCAATATAACGAAGATTCTTCTCATCAAAGAAATAAAAATCATCAGTCAAATCAGTTACATGGACTAACCCATCAATTGTATTATCAAGTTCAACAAAGAAACCAAAATTAGTAACTGAACTAATAATTCCTTCAAATTCCTCACCAATTTGTTTTTCCATAAACTCCGCAATTTTCATATCATCAACTTCACGTTCAATCATAATCGCTTCACGTTCACGAGCCGAAGTTTGTAGTGCTATTTCAGGCATCAATTCTTGATAATGCATGATAGTACGACGATCTAAACGATTTTCGAACATGTACTTTCTAATTAAACGATGAACGATTAAATCTGGATAACGTCTAATTGGTGAAGTAAAATGTGTATAATATTCATCAGCTAATCCAAAGTGTCCTAGACACTGTTCATCATAACGCGCTTTTTGCATACAACGCAATAATAAAGTTGCAATAATTGTATGTTCCGGAGTATCCTTACTAACTTCTATGATATTGCTTAATTCACCCGGATAAACATTTTCTAATGAACCTTTGATTGTATAGCCTAAAGTTTTAGCAATTCCACTAAATTGTAATAACTTTTTCGGTTTAGGATTTTCATGAACCCGATAAATGAACGGCAGCTCTAACCATTTAAAATGCTCTGCAACTGTTTCATTTGCCAATAACATAAATTCTTCAATAATACGATCACTTGCCCCACGTTCTCTCAATACAACATCAGTAGTATTACCTTTACTATCAACTAGTACTTTTGCTTCTTTAACATCAAAATCAATCGCACCACGTCTAGCTTTTTTCGCTTGAAGAATCATTGCTAATTCCTGCATTAAGAAAAATAAATCTTTGACATGACTATACTGTAACTGAAGCGTCTGATCACCATCAAGAATTTTATTTACATTAGTATAAGTCATCCGTTCTGTCGAATTAATTACTGCTGGAACAATATCATGTTCTACAACCTCACCATTTTCATCAATTTCCATAAAACAAGAAATTGTGAAACGATCAACATGCGGGTTTAATGAACAAATGCCGTTTGATAACTTATGTGGCAGCATTGGGATAACACGATCAGCTAAATAAATTGATGTTCCACGTGCAAATGCTTCTTTATCAAGCGGTGATTCTTCTGTAACATAATAAGAAACATCGGCAATATGCACCCCTAAATGATAATGACCATTATCTAATTTTTTTAATGAAATACCATCATCTAAGTCTTTGGCGTCATCACCATCAATAGTAACAACGACCTCATCACGCAAATCAATTCGTTGACCAATATCAATTCCTTCCAAACTATCAGGAATATTCTCTATTTGATCATAGACAGCTTGAGGAAACTCAACTGGCGCATCGTGTTCATATACTATCGATAAGATATCAATCCCAGGATCATTGCGATGCCCTAAAATCTTTACAACATCACCTTTTAAAATCGGTTTATAAGTCTTAATTTCAACTTGAACTTTGTGTCCCGGCATCGCTCCGTGTAAATGAGCGCGATCTACAAAAATCGGTTTATCGAACATCGGATCATCAACATCAACAAAGCAATCACGTTTTCCTTTTTTGATTTCACCAACTAATCTTGTCTGTCCTCTTTTTATAACCCTGATAACTCGCCCCTCAGGACGTTCCTCATCACTGTGCTTCTTTAATTCAACTAATACAGTATCCTTATTAAACGCATCCTTTAAGTCATCGGGACTAATAAAAATATCTTTCTCTTGATCTTCAACGACTACAAACCCAAAACCACGTTTATTAATCGTTAATGTTCCTAGAATCATGCCAAACTGATTTGGAAGATAATAATGATTATATTTATTTCTAACTACTTTACCTTCATCTTCCAACTCATTCATAAGTTTAACTAAGTTTACAAATTTATCACTTTTATTACAATTTAATTTAGCAGCGATCAAATCAATAGAACGCTCTAAATAATTTTCATCACTTAACAATTCCAAAATCTTTTCTTTCATTCATTCACCTCCCGATTCCAAAATAAAAATAGGACCTTAGCCCTATTATTTATGACATTCTTAGAATGATTGCAATAACGAAAAATGCAATTGCTAAACCAGTAGTAACTCTTGTCATCACTAAATCTGCACCACGTTCTTTTTGCTGTGCAAACAAGTTTGAGCTTTGACCAGTTAAAGCATTTACAATTCCATCAGATTTACCACTTTGTAATAGACATAATATAATAAGTGCTATTGAAATAACAACTAATAAAACATTTAGAATAGTCCCAAACATAATATACCTCCTATTAGATACTTTGATACATCGCTAGAACATAATAACATAATATTTTTAAAATTACAATGATTTCATCGACACTTTAATCAAATCTTCTTGACAGCTGCCTACTATATTCTTTTCTCTAATACAATTACTGGTAAATCACCATATTTAGAATTACCAATCTCATTAAATCCACACTTTTTCCAAAATACTAAACCAGCTTCATTCCTCACTAAACAAGCCAATTGGATCCGTTCACAACGTTGCTTAAATTTTTTTAAACAGTCATTAAACAGCCTCTTCCCCAATCCACAATTTTGTTTATCCTGATCAATTAAAAATAATCCAATCCATACACATTCATCATCATGAATCATCGAATAACGATAGCCATATTGATAATCGACTAATCCAACTAGTTCACCTTCTAAATAACATTTTTCTATATAATGATCTATTTCATCAAAACCGTCAGGACATCGCATCTCATTAATAAGATATTCTCTAGTAACTACCTGTCCTTCCAAAGAATAATAATTCTTTTGACGTAAATGAAATTCAATCAATTCATTATCAATATTCTCTACTTTTAAATAACTAAGCATTATCAACACCAACTACATAAAAACGATCATTATCTAAAACTAAAACTATATTTACACTTTTAGGTAATTCGTCAACCTTACGATTGAATTCCATTGAGATTAATACGTTATAATATTCATTATCATCTAGATCATCAATCACTACCTTAGATGGTGCAAAAGAAATAATTTCATAATTCTTAACTTCTAATTTTGGATACGTTTCTCTATATGTATAAAATGATTTTGAAGCAAATGAGCTAAATTCACTCTGCAAGCTTGGATAAATATAATCTAAACCACCAATTTCACCATCTTTTTTATCTTTTAAAGTAAAATAATCAACAGCAAAATAAGATGCTACTAATTGACATTCCTCGCTTGTTAAATTATTTTTATAAGCTTTATCAAGTCGAACATATATATCATTTAAAAGCTCATTTCCTTCCTCATGTATATACGGCGTCTCAACAGGAACCGTCGCAGGGTTATTTTTAGAAGCTCCTTCACGACTATAAAGAATATAAGTACCTGCTCCCCCAATTACTATGAGTAAACAACAAAGCATTACAACATGATCAATAACTTTTCGTTTTTCACTGCGATTAGCCCGATATCTTTCTAAGAATTTAATCTTAGGCAAGCGGTCGCTCTGAATAAAGACATTTGCTAATGTTAATACCGGTTTATACTTTTGACTTACCATACTTGTTGTTTCAATGAATAATTCGAAAATAAACATTAGAATGACAAACATTAAAGTTCCTAAAGTTGCATCATATAGATAAATATATGATGTTAAAGAGAACAAAAAAGTAACACCGTATAAAACTAAAACACTTTTACGATGCCCTAGTTTCAATTTGAACATTAAATTATGATGTAAATGCGCCCGATCAGCTTCACTAAATTTTTTATGATTAACTTTTCGTCGAATGATTGCAATCAACGTATCCATTATCGGAACCATCAAAACAACAATCGGTGCCCCTAAGGTAAAAAATGTCGATACATTATAACCAAAACCTAATAATGAAATAACAGAAATCATAAAACCAATATATAAAGCACCACAATCTCCTAAAAAAATCTTAGCTGGATGAAAATTATAAAATAAAAATCCCATAATTGCCCCTGCTAAAACCAATGACAACGAAGCAATATCAGTTCTTCCACTCGTAAGCGAAGTCATTGAAACAGTAAACAAGACAATAATTGATATTCCAGATGACAATCCATCTAATCCATCAATTAAATTGATTGCATTAGTAATCCCTACAATCCATAAAACTGTTATAATCCCTGGAATAATCGGTGGCCAATTACTCGGCATAAAATCAAAACCTTTTAAATATATATCACCATATACAATAACAATCAGTGCTGCAATCAATTCAACTGCTAATTTCGTTTTCGGTGATAAATCATGAACATCATCAATCAAACCTACAAAGAATACCAAGAAACCAGCAATTAGAATTGCATTGATTTGAGGATCAGTCTTTAAAAAGATGACCGCCCCAATTAAGGAACTGATGTAAATTGCATATCCACCGATTCGAGGTACTTCGACCTTATGAACTGTTCGCTTATTTTTGTGTGCTACGATTCCTAATTCTTTACCCGCCTTCATAACTAGCGGAATTAGAATGGCTGAAACGATCATAGTTACAACAAATGACATAATCAAACTAGGATTCATCTTTTCACTTCCTATCTTTTGTATATTATCAATTATTTTTGCATAAAATACAAGACAAAACCAATAAATAGTTTTATAATAATGGTGTTAAGGAGGAAAACGAAATGCATAAATTAGGAATATCAGTATACCCTGATAAATCACCAAAAGAAGAGGTATACGCTTATATGGAAAAAGCCGCTAAATTAGGGTTTAGTAGAATCTTTACTTGTTTCTTATCAATCCCTGAAGATAAGCGCGAAAGTTATTTAGTAGAATTTAAAGAATTCATGGATAAGGCTCATGAACTAGGGTTCGAAGTAGCAGCTGATACTAACCCTGAAGTATTTAAAATTATTGGAGCTACACCAGGAAATTTAAAACCATTTGCTGATTTAGGATTAGACATCATCCGTTTAGACGGAAACTTTGGGACACAAGGTGATATCCAAATCACACGTAATCCATATGGTATTAAAATTGAATTCAATGCCAGCATGGACATGGGTGTTGAATTACTAATTAATCATGGTGGAAATAAAGATCAAATGATCATGTGCCACAACTTCTTCCCTGAACGTTATTCAGGATTAGATTTCAATCTATTCATGGAATATAACCGTTATTGGAAAGAATTAAACTTACATACAGCTGCTTTTGTTTCTAGCAACAACGCTAATACAATTGGACCATGGGAAGTATTCTGTGGTTTACCTACAGTCGAAATCATGAGAGGTTTACCAATCGACTTACAAGCTCGTACATTATTAGCAACTGGTGACGTTGACGATATCTTAATCGGAAACTATCCGGCTACTGATGAAGAGTTAGAAGCTTTATCAAAAATTAATTATCAAGCAATTGAAATTCGTGTTGATGAAGTACCTGAAATTACTGACAATGAAAAATTGATCATGTATGATTTTGCCCCTCATTGGGATCGTTATGATCACTCATCATTCATGTTACGTTCTTCAATGCCAAGAGTTAAATTTAAAGAAAAAGCTACAGTTCAAGATTCTGGATTTACTTCAAATACAGAAATCGCAGGCAGTAAATCAATCCCTCATCATGATTGTGGTAAAAAAGTGTTCACACGTGGTGATGTCTTGATTGTTAATGATAACTTAGCTCATTATCGTGGTGAATTGGAAATTGTTTTAACAGAAATTCCAAATGATGGTGAACGTAATTTAGTAGCAACAGTTAAAGAAGAAGAAATGATATTATTAGATTTTGTAACACCTGGTCATCACTTCGTTTTAAAAAAATAGTAAAAAATAAAACCGAGAATTTCATTTGAAATTCTTGGTTTTTTTATCCAAATAAATCATTTAAAACTTTTTCAAGTCCATTATTATGAACCGAATCACAAACCAAATCGCTAACAGCTTTTAATTCATCAACAGCATTTCCCATTGCAACTCCTGTTCCAACTGTTTGAATCATCTCTAAATCATTTAAACCGTCGCCAAAAGCATAACTATCTTGAACATTCAAATTTAAATATTCAAGGACTTTTTGTACCCCAGTAGCTTTTGAAATAACATTAGAATAGATTTCAAAAGCATTATCTGTTCCATGTTTATCATAGTTAAAATCATTTAAGATAATTTCTTCAATCTTTGCTTGATGCTCATCGGGTACACTAACCTCTAATTTTAAGCATTCTGCAATTATATCTTCTCTATTAAAGTCTTCAATTAAAAATTCTTCATTAATATTACAACTTATGAAAAACTTTTCTAAAACTTTAAAACTCGGATCTAAATATGCTCCACGTTTTGTTTCAATAATATATTCAAAATTATTTTCATCCAGATGATTTACTAAATCAATCGTCTTTTTTAAATCTGTAGGCTGATGATAAATAAATTGTCCATTCATTTCCACATGTGCTCCGTTACACAAAACAGCACCATCAAATCCAAAGTTTGTTAAAATCTCTGGAATAAAAGCATAAGGACGACCACTTGCTAAAAATAACAAATAACCTCGTTCTTGTAATTCCTTCATTTTTCGTTGGGCTCCGGCTGGAATTTCTGGCAATCCCCCATGCGTATCTGTTAATGTTCCATCAATATCAAAAAATAGTACTTTTGTCATATATCCACCTCATTTTTTTATTATAGCCAAACCGCCAGATAACTAGCGGCTTTTTACTATTTTGGAAAATCTCCTTTTTTCTTTTTTGTCATTAAAATCGCAGCAATTATCGAAACAAATGGAACTGTTAGAATGACTCCCAATGACCCTGCAATACCTTGAATGATCTCAATTCCCATATCATAGGAATTGAACATTTGTAAAAACGGCATATCATAAGCATAAAAAACAACTAATGTACTTAAAGAGCCACCTGTAAAAGCTAAAATTAAAGTATTTGACATCGTTCCCATCATGTCTCCACCTATTTTAATACCACTTTTAAATAAATCTTTACGTGAGATACTAGGATTGTGATATTTAATTTCCTCAATCGTAGTTGAAATTGACATAGCTACATCCATTACTGCTCCAAGCGAAGCAATTAAAATACCTGAAAATAAAAGACCACTAATATCTAATTTACTGTTTTGTCCAATATAAAGTAACGTTTCAATATCATTAACATTATAGCCGCTAACATGCCCAAGTGCCCCAAAACTGCTTGCAAAGATTCCTGCTACAACGACCCCCGCAATCGTTCCTAGTACCGAACATAAAGTTTTCATTGAAAAACCACCTATAAAATACATTGTTACAAGAGTCGTTAAAACAACTACAGCAACTGCACTAAAAAACGGTGAAAAACCTAAATACAACATCGGCAGATATAAAAAGATAATACAAATAAATGTAAAAATTAATCCTAAAGCTGAGGTAAAACCTTTTCGTTTACCGATTACAACTAATAAAATCAAAAAAATTGCGACCATTGTATATAGTGTATTAGTGCGATCATAATTATAAACACTAGCACTTAAGGTTCCATTATATTCACTAAGCTGCACTATCACCCTAGTTCCCACCTTACAATCAGCACCGTACAAATAACTATCAATATTCGTAGTCTCTACTATTTGACCTTTATAATCACCTGACAAAATCTCCGTATTCACTATTTGCGTTCCTTGCTGAAGTCCATTTTCTGTACGATTTTCAGATATAATTTCAGTCACTCGGGCTTTTTCAAATACAGCACCTTCTTGATCCATCAATGGTGTTTTTTCAACAGCATTATTAAAAAAATATAAAAAAATTAAAAATGCTAAAATTGCCAGCCAGACTCCAAAATGACCTATTTTTTCTTTTTTACTTAACTGTTTAAATTCTTTTAATAACTCTTTCATAACTTCTCCCATATATAAAACAAGACAGAACAAGTTCTGTCTTGTTTATTTCATTATTTATCTTGACTATTCTTCAATTTTTCTTTTTTTAAATAATTTTGTTCCAGCAATTCCTAGCAATGATACGAAAGCAGTAATACCTGCTAAATTGATTGACGTATCATCACCAGTTTTTACTTTGCTGCTAGTTGTTTTTACTGGTGTTTTACTTGGCGTTGTTGAAGGAGTAACAATTGGAGCTGTTGTAATATCCTCAGTATTTTTCTTTGCTAAAAATTCATTTGTCACTGTATCTAATTGTGTACTCAATTCATTTAATGCAGTCTTAGTAATAGTTGCTTCATTGAAGTCAACTTTTAAAGCTGCAATTGATTTCTTGAAAGCATCTACATCTGCTCTAGTATACTGATCTTTTTTATCTCCGATACTAATTTGTGCTAAAGTACTTCCAATTTGATCAAATTTAGTCTGTACTTCAGCAAACTCAGCTTTTGTCACGACTTCGTTTTTAGCTGTTGCTAATTTATTATATGCTTCATCGATAGTTGCAGTTGTAACAGCTTTATTACTATCATTTTCATATAACGTTTTGTCTAATAAAGATGAATACCCTCGTTTTAAGGCAGTACTATTTTCATTTGCAAAACCATTTTGGGCATAACCGTAATAATTTAATGGATCACTTGTAGTATTCCATTTATTTTGTAATTCTGTTTCAGCTGTACTATCATCACGTGTGTCTAAAGCAGTATTTACAGCTATTAAAGCTTCATCGATTCTATTTTTAGAGCCACTTGTTACATTGACTGTATCAATCGCAGCTACTTCATTCTTCATTTCTTCAATTGATTTAGCATTACCATCTTTTGATAAAGTTACATCATTTGCATATTTTTGACCATTGTAATCATAAGTTTTAATTGTTAAAGAATCTCCACTAAAATCAATTGTTGAAAAGGTTGGTTCTGGTGTATTAGAACGTTCAGCAATATAATATTGTTTAACTGTATTCAATGTGTAAAATTTACTTCCTGAAGCAGATCCTGCGGCAATATATAATGTTCCTTCTGGATTATATGCTTTACTAGCATTTTCACTAACACCGTCGGTTTCAATTACCTTTCCATCTAGAATTTGATAAGTACGAGCGTAAGAATGATCGTGACCTGTTAAACATAAATCAATGTTAAATTCATCCATTAATGGCGCAAATAAAATTCTTAAGTTAGCCCCATCAACATCTGAGTGCGGTGAACCAGAACCATAGATATCATGATGGAATAAAACCACTTTCCACTTTGCATCTTCATGACTAGCTACAGCTTCTTTCATTAACTGACGATGTTCTTCAACATTACGACTATTACTATTTAAACTAATAAATAGAGTATCTCCATAGCTATAATAATAATCTCCACCAGATTCTGTAGAACCTAATGTACTTGCATTAGGATTATTATAATGAAGACTGTAATCATCGACCATTGACTCATGATTACCAATCGTTGTTGCTAATGGTGTACTTCTCAACACATCAGGATATAAGAAACCTGCATATTCTTGTTCTCTTATAATCTCTCCAGAACCATTAGTTCCGCTTGATGAATAATCAATTTGATCTCCTGCTGATAAAATGAAGCTAGCATTTTCTGCAATGCCTCCAGCTCCTAATGCTTTTTGCAATGTCTTATTCCATGCATAGGTATTAACTGCAATATCAGTATCATCTTGAGTACCTTGTCCGTTACTTCCAGAAGCTCCAATTTGTGGATCTCCTACTAATACTGCCTGATAATCACTAAAACTGTGTGTTTTGTAAGTATATGTATCACTCCAATCAACACCGTTTGTACTATATTGGTAATAATAAGTCATATTTTCCACTAGATAATCTTTAAGTGCTACCTTATTACTAGCAGTATAGTTTTTGAAACTATTGTTCTTGTTAATCTTGTCAGCACTGCCCGTTACAGTTTTTGCTCCTGACATATCTTGATTGGTAGAAATTTTTACTGTTGGTGTTCCCGTTTCTTCTGAGTACCAGGCAAAATTTAGATCAGTTGCTTTTGCTCCCGGTGTCAATACAATTTTTCCAGTATCCATTTCACCGGATTCTTGATTATTCCATTGGTTATTATACCAATCATTATAATCACTAGTACTAGTCAGCCCATTATTTAGTTTTTGTGTTCCATCATTACCTTGATATTCACCATAAGCAGATAATGGTACCATTGCCAAACTAGAAAAGGCTGATACTGTTGCCAAAGAAACAATAATACGTTTTTTCAAATTCTCATTCATGTCATAGTCCCCTTTTTTTAAGTTATAAATCTATACTACGCCACCTATTTTACACACTGAGATTTTAGCGTCAACGAAGTTTACAAACACTTTATCAACTTAACTAAAACCATAAAAAAGACGATTATAGTTAAGCAAAACTTAACCAAATCGTCACTTTCTTTTGATTGAAATTATTATCTAAATCTAATTATACTCTATCAGTACATCATCTCGCCTTTTTTCTTCTGATATACTCTATTCCCCCTAAAGTTACAACCATACCGATTAGTCATGTTCCAATTATCATGTTATCACCAGTTTTAGCTGCCTGTTCATTTCCTTTTGGAGTTTTCGGCTGTTCTGGTTCTACCAGTGTTACTTCACTCTTCTTTTTTAATCCTTCGTATGCTGTCTGTAGTTTTTCTGCCAGTTTTGCACATATTATATCATTTTCGAAATCAAAAAATGGCAAATACACTTCTTGGTCAGCTCTTGCACCGGTTCTAAGGCGCATTTGATTAACCCCGATTTTCCCAACTGCTCCAGAACCATTCCAGTTCAATGAAATATATGTAATCTTACTTGGATTATCAACTTGATAAATTGCGTATCCATTTTTTTGACCTGAACTTATTATTGCACCATTATTTTTAGGAACCAGTGTTGTTGAAATCCAAGTAGGAAAAATATCTATAAAACTATCAACTAAAGATAAATTTCCATAATAAATCTAAGCTGATGGTGCTTCAGTATCAAAGTTATCTACCAAGGTTTTAGAATTTTCGAACTCCTTAACTCTTGTTGTAGATAGCGAAGAAATTATTAAGCACACAATAAATACAAGCTTTACTGCTCTTTCCCATCTCAATTTAATCACTCCGTTATGATAATCTTATTAATCTTTGATTTGGTATCCCAGACTTTTACTTTTTATTATATTTATTTATGAAATATGGTTTCATAAATAAAAAACGATATGGTTAAAATAAACTTCCATATCGTTTTAATAATTATTTAAATTTATCTATTGCAATGCTTGATTGACGATGATCAATTAGATTATCGGTTTCAATCTTATAATTTAAATTATCCTCATAATTTTTAGAAAATACACAACCATAAATAATATCTAACAATAAATGTAGTGAGAGAGTCGAAGAAAAAGTTGCGATTTTAGAATAAATAAATTCTGATGAATTTAAATATAAGACTCTTTGGGTATATTTTACAAGACGATTTTCTCCAAATGAAGTTATTGCAATTGCAGGAATCTTACGTCGATATAAAATCTTCGCTGCTTCAATTACTTCTTCTGTTTCTCCGGAATAAGAAATTAAAATAGCCAAATGTTCTGAAGTACTTTGGGCAGCTTGAAACAACTGTTCATTGATCATTTGTGAAATCCGCACATCTTTACCTATTCTAAACATCTTATACTGAAAGTCACTTGCAATTCTAAGTGGACCTGAAACCCCATAAATATCAATGACCTTCGCTTTAGTAATCATCAAAACAACTAGCCTTAATTCTTCTAAATCTAAATTTTTCATTGTAATATCAATGCTTTCTTTTGATAGATTAGCAATATTGCTAGCCACAGTATAAACACTATCAGTTCCTTTAAAAGGGTAGTTTGCATTAATATCATCATTGCTAAGACGACTATATTGTAATTGAGCTGCTAATGCAATTTTAAAATCATTATATCCTTCATATTCAAGTTTTCGACAAAAACGAACAATACTAGCTGGAGAAGTAAATGTTGCTTTGGCTAATTCTTTAGTTGACATGTTTAATACTTTTTCACCATTTTCTAAAACGTATTTACCTAAGATCCGTTCTACTGATGAAAAGTTATTTGCCAATTCAATTTTCTTTAATAACCCCATATTACTCCTCCATCTATAAGTGGTTAAGAACTACTTTCTCTATTTAACCCCATTTTTATTTTTCTAAACTCCTTCTTTTATTTAGGAATATAACTACCATTACGGCTGCTGACATTGTGATTAACCATGTTCCAATTATCATGTTATCACCAGTTTTAGCTGCCTGTTCATCTCCTTTTGGAGTTTCCAGTTGTTCTGGTTCTACCGGTTTTACTTCACTCTTCCTTTCTAATCCTTCGTATGCTGTCTGTAGTTTTTCTGCCAGTTTTGCATATCTTACTTGGTCTACCCCTTCTAACAGCTCTTCTTTGATCTCTTTTATTACTCTTTCTAATTCCTTTACACTTGCTTCACTGTATCCGCTCAGATCCATCTCTTCAATTCGTTTTATTAATTCTTCTACACTTCCCGGCTCATGATTCAGTTTTAAGCTGCTGTATTTTTCATTAAGTCCTGCCAGTTCTTCTTGCAACTCTTCATTCGTAATATTTTCATTCTTTAATGCTTCTTTTGCTTCTGCTATCTTTTCTTTTAAGCGAGCTGCGGTCGCTTCACTGTATATGCTCAGATCTTCTTTTTCTATTTCTTCAATCCGATCTTTTAGATTGTCATAATTGATCTGTTCCACTAATCCCAATTTTGCCTCATACAGTGCTTGAACTGCATCATTTACTTCTGCTTCACTGGCATCTTCGTTTTCACTGACTGTCTCTGCTTTTTCTAATGCTTTTTCCACTCTTGCCACTGATACTTCGGTATATACTTTGGTATCAAGTTCTTCTAGTTCTTTAATCAGCGCATCAAGTGTCTTTTTATCACTTTTGATCTCTAATCCCTTAAATGCTGCTTCAAGATTTTCTCCTGCTTTTTCAACTTCACTGACTAACAGTACTCCTGCATTTAGACTTTCCTTGACTGCCTGCAATTTCTCTTTAAATGTTTTAACTGTACCTGGTTTATATACTGTCCAGTCTGTTTCTTCGATTTCTTTGATTCGTTTTTCCAACAGCTCATATTTATCTCTGCTACCTTTAACCGTCACTTTGATTTCATCAGTATTTGCACTGTCTTCACTGCCGTCTTTAGATACAGTTACAACAAGTGCCACTTCTTGATCTTCAATCGGTAAGTTAACACTTCCGTCTTTGGCAATAACTTTTTCCAGATCAGAACTGAATACACTGAAGCTGTAGCCGTCAACTGTCGGGAAGTCCACACGACCATTTTCAACAGTTAATGATGTCAGCTCCTGAGCAATCTTACGGGCATTATCTTTAACAACAGTAATTTCTTTAGTTATTTTTTGACCGTTGACATTGGCACTAATTGTTGCTGTTCCTTCACCAACAGCAATCATCTGATTGTTTTTACAAACAACAACGAACTCATTGCTTGAAGTATATGAAGCATCCTGATATGTTGCATCATCAGGAGTTACAACTACATCAAGTGCTGTATTTTCACCAAGATACAGTTCTGATGACATTTCTTTAAATTCAACACTGCTTGCTAATTTTAAATCTGAATTATTATAAATTTCAAATTCATAGATTGAATAACCATACTTAGTTGCTGGTGTTAATCCCTGCATTCTTACATATCTTGCTTCAACCGGATCAAATGAAATCTCATTAGTTAATTTATTTTTATCCTCATCACGTAATTTTTCAACTATATCATATTTTGAACCATCAGTAGACACTTCAATATTAAAATCTGTTGCTCTTGCTGATTCCCAATAAAGTTTAACATTATCAACAGTTGTCACTTCACCTAAATCAATTGTAATTTGTTCTTTAGTGATTGATGTCCCATCTTTAGAAACCCAGCGTGTATCATAATCACCATCATTAACCAGTTTACCTGTTGGATTTTTATTCCATTGATTTGTTTCTGTTGAAGCACTAACATCTTTATTTAATGCCATATTTTCACCAAGAACATTAATCACACTCGTAGCATAAATTTCATCATTATATTTTGCATAGATAATTGTACTCCCTACCTTTTTAGCAGTAACGATACCGTTTTGATCTACACTTGCAATATCTTCGTCACGGCTTGACCAAGTTAATTGCTCATCTGCATATAATGGTGCTAATTTTTTAACTAAAGTTTTGCTTTGTCCTACATTAATAGATAACTCTTTTTGATCTAAAGTAACATTTGTTACTTCAACATTTTCAATTGGATTATAAATAATCTTTGTTTTTCCTAACATTGGACAATAAATTATTTCATCATTTTTCAATTCTAACTTAATATAATTTACATTATCACCTAACTCTTTAGTCGATACTTCATATAAATAATATTCAGTTGAACTAGCTGCTTTACCTGCATTTACAACATTTTTCTCTACTTTATTATAAGTTAATCCGTCACTAGAAGCATAAATATCTACTGAATCATTTACAAATGAACCATTTTTATAGATTTCAAAAGTAGCTTTTTCAATATCACTTAAAGCATAAACAATACTTTGATTACTATCTGATAATCTTTTAATCCTTGTTTTATCAGTGAAATTTGATGATTTAGGATCATCAAAAGCAAATTCACCATATTGATACATTTTACTAAAATCTTCAATTTCATCTACAAAATAACCATTAATAATATTAATATGACTATAAGCACTAACATCAGTATCTTTAGCAGTTGCTACAACGACAACTTCTCCTTTAGCCTTAGCAGTCAATATCCCATCTATACTTATTGTTGCAAGTTCAGTTGGTTTTCCCTCAAGAGATAATACTTTCCAGCTTACTTCTTGGCTGGCAATACTTGGAAGTACTTCTGCTTTAAACTGTAATTCTTGTCCTTTAACAATAAATTCATTATGACTTTGAATATCGATTTGTGATGCTCCCTGGTAATCATAATATATTGATCCACCAGCATATTGAGGATCATATGTTTTATAACCTGACTTACTTGTGATCGTTACCCGTAAATATTGATATCCATCATCTTTTATTACCGCTTTATTTTTAATTGTATATGGATACCAGCCAGAACTTAATTTACTTCCTTGAATAAACTCACATTCAACTGGTGACCAGCTATCACCATTTTGAGAAACTTCTACTACAAAATTTCCAGATTTATCAAGATTATTATTTAATGAATATGCACTAAATTCAAAATCATAAATGTTATTTGCTTGATATGTAATAATTCCTGGTTTACCATTTGCATTACTATCACTTCTTTTAACTGTTTTATCACCATTAAAATTAGCTGAATTATCATCTTTTATAATATCTTGATAAGATAAAGCAACTCCATTTTCAAGATCATTTAACTCATCAACTAAAATACTAGAACTTGTTGCCTTAAATACTAATGTATCCTGTATTTCTGGTTTTCCTTTTAAATTACCAATCACTTTAAATTGACCAGCTTTTTTTACTGTTAAAAGTCCATTTTCATCAATTAATGCTTTATCACTAGCATTACCAAAATAATCAACAACTGACCATTCCATTTCACCTTTTGAAATAGATGGAATATAATTAGCTGCTAATTGATAAGACTTACCAACTTCTAATTGGTTAGCATTAGTAGTTTCATAAATTTCAACCTTTTCAACATCAGTTGTTTGACCAGTTGTAAAACTCATTGGATGACTTTCACCCTCATATCCTAAAGAAGTTAAGATCATACATGATTTTGCTGGTAAAGTGACATTAACACCATCCTTAAGATTAGCATTTTCAATTGTGTCATATTGTAACAATTGACCCTTTTCATTGACCGGTCTAGTTTTCCCATCAATTTCACCATCATAATAGAAATATTGATTAAGATCAACTTTACTAGCTGCATTAGGCATATTTACTTCTAATGTTTTTTGAGATGATGAATTATTAACAACTGCAATACTAATATCACCTTTATCATCTGCAACTGGAATAATTCCTGATGTAACTCTTAACTGATCAACATAACTGTCTGTAGTTTCAAGAATCTTTGTTCCAGATGGAAAATAACGGCATAACATTGACCAAGTATAATACCATGGTTTTAGATTCTCATCACTTGCTTTTACTGTATTAGCTCTTCCCGTAACATTATGCTCAGCATTTTGGGCTGCCATTTCTTCACCAAGTTCATTCCAAAATCCCCATATCTTGATATCATTATCAATTGAAGGATCTCCTGTTGGCGTATGGACAACATAATCTCTACCTTCTTCTGTTGTTGCAGCAGGTCCATATTGATCTTTGAAATTATTAACAATATCATTATGCTGAACATGCATACTATCTTCAAAGCCCCATACGCTACCAAATTTTAATCCCGCACGAATAGCTTGGACACCATAATCAAAAATATCCACTCCATAATCGTATTTTCTCGCATTCAATTGCGAATCTCCAGGACCAGTTCCTGAAATTCCCATTTCACCCAAAGCAAATCCTTCCTCAGCAACTTCAGGATCAAGACTTTCAGCCTGTTCTTTCCAAGTCTTTAATTTCTTTTCAATAAGTCCACTTTCTACCTCACTTTGTGGGGCATATCTATGCACTTCTGTTAATTCTATTTTATCTTTCATCTCATCACTTGTTGCTTGATTTATCCAAGCTTCTTGTGAATCATAAACATCCGGCCCTACAATTTTGATATTTTCAATTTTTTCTATACCAGAACTGTCCATTTCATTTCTTAAATTAGTAATTGCCTGCTTCCATTGATCATATACATATTCATTTGTGACATCACCATGATCTCGTTTATAATAATTTGGTTCATTAATCATGTTATAGTATTTAATACAAGTATAACCTTTATCAACAATCAAATGCTCTAAACAATCACCAATCATCCTTGCCCATGTAGGACTACTCCAATTTACCGTTTTTCCATGATCATCGTAAGATAAATATCCTCTTTCACTAATACTTCTCCATTCACCTAACATGATTGGAATATCATTTTGTTGAGCAAAATCTAAAATTTTATAAACACGCTTCATCATAACAGACTCCCAATCATAAATCGGAGTTCCATCGTCTTCAAAGCCAATACAATAACTGTCCCCATCATGGAGCATGACCCGCATCACATTAGGGCTTAAAAAGCTTGCTTTTTCATAAAAAGATGACCACTGTTCATCAGTGTAATCAAATAAATCACTAGGATCCCATTGTACCCCAAATCCTTCAAAATCTTTAGTTAATACATTATCACTGTTAATATAAACTTTTGAATCCAGTTTAGGGGTATTATCAACGGCTTTTACTGGTCCAATTCCAGAACTAGCAACTACCGCTAATGATAATAATGAAGTCAAAAATCGCTTAAATTTCCTATTCATAATATTCCTTTCTCCTTTATATTTTTCCCTCATAAATTAATTAAATTTTTCTCCTCCTTACTAATCTCTATTTATACTTTTAGTTTAATTGTCTAAACAACGATTGTAAACACTTACACAAATAGTTGCAATCTCCTTTCAAACTTTTATTATTTTATTGGGCAATTTATGAAATGATATTTCATAAACACGAAACAAGAAGTTTTGCAATATATAATTCTTCGCTTATCCAAAAAATTAAATATTAAAAATTGTGATTATTAAATTCAATTTTGATTAAAAAAGCATTTCATATTTATGAAAAAAAGCAATTTTTTGATTTATCTAACTAAATAATTAAACTTAATAATAAAAAAATGGTATACTAAAATTGGTGATAAAAATGAGTCTACTAAGAAAACTAGAAATGGCCGTTGACTTCTCAACTTCCGAAAAATTAATCGCAACATATATTTTAAAAAATGGACCCGATGTTTTAAATATGTCTACTTCTCAGTTAGCTAAAGCAACGTATACTTCGCCCGCTACAATAACTAGACTATGTCAAAAATTAGAGTATAAAGGATATAATGATTTTAAAATTGCATTATCAGCTCAGTTACAATATACGTTTGATAGAAATAGTGAAACAAATCCGAATTTTCCTTTTAAAAAAAGAGATACGATCCATACAATCAAACACAGCATTGCAACACTAGCTAAAGATTCAATCAACCTTACTGTAAATAATATTGACAATGATATCTTAGCAAAAATCATTATTATGCTCGATCAAACTAAAGTTATTGATATTTATGGTGTCTCAGGTCCACTTAGAATTGCCTCTGATTTTCAATATAAGATGTTTCGAATCGGAAAAAATGTTCAGATTGCACCAATGGTCAATGAACAACTATTTCAAGCTGCCCAATCAAATAAGGATCATTGTGCCATTTTAATTTCATATTCTGGTGAAACTAACGAAGTAATCGCTGCCGCAGAACTATTGAAACGCCGTAAGGTTCCGATGATTGCAATTACTTCATTTGGAGAAAGCCGCCTTTCAAAACTATGTGACTATGTTTTATTCTTAGATTCTCGAGAACGAATTTATTCAAAAGTTTCTACTTTTGGTTCAACGATTTCCATCCATATCATGCTTGATATTATCTATAGCTGCCTATTTGCTCGGCACTATGATGAAAATCTAGAATTAAAACTTGAAACCGATCATATTATCGACCATCGACATATTAAACAAATAAAATAACCCAAGCTTACTTTTTTTCAATAAGCCTGGGTTTTATTTTATCCTCTTTTTTTCATTCCATAAACTAATGATAGTGCCAATAATCCTAACACAGCATATTCCGCATAATAAACTTCATCACCAGTTTTAACTGCTGTTTCAACCTTATTTTCTGGCTTATTTTCATCAGGTTCTTTTGTTTCTACTTTTTGTTCACCAACTATTGCAAAAGTACCTAACTGTTCAACCATAAAAGTAATTTCCTTACCATTAACAGTCATTGGAACCTCAACTACATTTCCATCCTTATCTAGCATCAGAACTTTGAATCCCTGCATCTTTGATGTAACATTCCATACAATCGTTAATTGATTATCGGTCAGTACATATTCTTTGTTATTTAACATCATTGCCAAATCATAACAGCTAATAATTATTTGGTCATCAGTTAATTTGCTATTGAGCTTATCTAAAATAACTTGTTTATCTACTTTAACAATATTTAAAAATACATCTGGGTCCAGGTCCTTCAAACTAGTAAGATCAACTTGATACTCTGGACAACTGATTGATTTAATTCCTCTAACCTCAACATTGCGAGTATGGCTATGCGTAATATTTTTACTATCAGTTACTTCATATGTAACAAAATATTTACCATGATGGTTTAAATCAACATTATTACTTATGATCCGTACATTCTTTGTAATATCTGTATCATTTTCAAATACTTTAATATCTGCTAGTGGATCAAATTCTTGATAAACTTTTAAAACAACATCAGTAATATCAAATTCAATCATAACTGTTTCATCTTTTTTAGCAACAGTTACAATAATATTTGCGGTATCAGATACTACATTCGTAGCCTTATTCTTTACTGCTAAGACCAATGCTACTTGTTCATCCTGATTACTTGGTGTTACTTTACCATCTAAATCGATGATATTAGGGATACTTGAGCTTTTAATTGTAATTTCATAACCTTCAACAACCGGTAAAACGATTTGATTATTAATAATCGTTAACTCCTTAATACTATCTGCAATTTCCTTTGAACTGTCAATCACTTCTGTAACTTCAATCGTACAGTCTTGATAAATTTCTGGATTATCCTGAGAATAAACACGAACTGTTGTTTTACCAGCTTTAAGCCCAGTTACTAAACCATCTTTATCAACAGAAACAATTTCATTATCAGCAGCATCAAAAATAACTTTAAATGGGAATACTGCTTCTGGATAAACCTTAGCCCCAATTATTTGGCTATTTCCAACTGCTAATTTCAAATCTTGATTTGCTAATTCAATTTTATTAACAACAGAATTAAATGGTTTGTCTTGAATACGTACATCGCCAACTTGAATCTTCCAATGATCTGTTAATGTTCCTTCAATAGCAATCTTTAAATAATCATAATCCTTAGTAATTGCTTCTTGAGGAATAATATTTGCATAATGCCAATATGGATTGCTTAAAGCATTTATACCGTCTACTTTGATTTCTATACTTTCCCAAGTATTTCCATCTTTGGAAGCGTAAATTTTAATTTGTTCAAACAATTTATCATTACTATCTGCCACATATCCTCTAATTGAAAAATCCTTAATACCCGCTAACTTATAAATTACATTTCCTCCATCATTAGTTCGTGAAAATGTTGTATCATTAGCATCTGCCATTAAATCATACTTCATATTATTAAGCTGATATACTAATCCATTACCATCTTCAACAGAATCATGGAAAGCATATACATTGACAATGATACTTCCAATTATTTTTCCATCTCTATAAACATTAACTAAAGCACTACCTGAATTAACTGCCTTAAATGACATATCAGTAATTTTAACAATATTTTCATCACTGCTCTTTAACGTACAATTTTCAGGTAAATTTTCAAAGTCGCTTATTGAATAAATGCTCATTATATCATTTGTAGCAAGTTGAACATCTTTCATAATTTCTTTATATTCACTACTTTGAGCATCATCAGGTATTTCTAATTTGAGCGGTTCACTGAATTCACTTTGATTCGTTAACTCTACTTTTCCAACTTGAATATCTGTACTTGATACCTCGTTTCCTAACTCAATTTTTATATATTTATATTCGATTTCTGACTCTGGAGTTAATACTGCAAATTTCCATCCCTTAGTTAGTGAATACTTCTCTATTTCATTTATTTTTATTTCTGTCCATTCATTTTTATCATTCGAACCATAAACTTTAAAATTACTTCCAACTGCTCCTTTAACATAACTATGAATTCTAAAATTTTTAATTCCTTCAGCCCTTTGATATACCAAAGAAGCTTTATCTTTGCCGGCACGATTAATCCTTGTCACATCCCCAAAAATATCCTGATTCATATTAATTCGATTTTGAGCATTATTAGGATGTTTTTCATATGAGTTAAAGCCAATATTTTGATAATCAACCGTATTTTGTAATGACTGCATTGAGTCACTAAAATATCCGCTATCCTTACTATTGAACTTATTTTCACCCTCCATAGTAGTTAAAACCAGATTACCATCAGCTGGTAAAGTTAAAACAATTCCTTCCTGCAAATCAAGATTCTTTTTAAAATCAGAACGAACAGGATATCCGTTTTCATCTTGATTTAAATCATCTTTAAAATAAGCATAAACACTTAAATCCACTTTTTTAGTCGCCTCAGGAATTTTTACCAACACTTGCTGTTCTTTACCTGAATGATTTACTACGGATATTGTTAAATCATCTCCATTGATGGCAGCCGTTGAATACACTTGCTGTTCAGTTGGAATAGTGTAAATTATTTGTGACCCTTTAGGCATAAATTTACTTGCTAATGCCCAAGGTACATACCATGGTCGTATATCCTCCGATACTCCCTGATATTCACCTAGTGAATTCCATAGTCCCCAGACTTTCATCAATGATTTTTGATCTACTGAATAATCATAAGTCATTGGACCATTAATATGCACAGAATCATCTAGTGACCAGGCTGTTAATCCAGACATTCCCGCCCTTGTTCCTTGTACAAGAATATTAGCCATCCATAATCCATATTCAAAGCTGTCTATATTTGTTACTTGATCAACATTATTCAAATAATCGCGCATTCCGACTTCACCCATATAGACCTTTTTATCAGGATTATCCTGACCAGCGGCATTATTAACTAACATCCGCATTTCATTTTCAAAAACTCCATTTTTTAAATTAACTTCATTTACATACCAATGGAATTCATACTGTTCGAAAACATCATGAAGATCAGCAATACTTTGGTTATACCATAAATCTAACCAGTAACTTAGGTCCGGTGTCAACGAAATTGTCTTTTCTAAACCTCTTTGCTTTAACTGATCATAAAGATTTAAATTTGCTTGTTTCCATTTATCATACTGATATGATCCAGGATTTATATTTACCTCATTACCTAAATCATATTGTTCAATACAAGTATAATTTTTATCCTTTACCATATGTTCAATAAAATCCGCTGCAATTTGAGCATAACGGGGATCATCTAAAGTTAAATTATATTGTTTTAAATTTTCACCTGGCACATAATACCATTCTGCTGCTTCAGGATATTGCCATTCACCTGTCATTACAGTAATATTATTCTTTTTAAAGAAATCAAACAATTGATATAAACGTTTCATCCTTTTGATATTCGGTTCAATGTTATTTCCTAATGGGTCAATTGGATAACCATCACGAGAATAATATTTTGGACTACCATCTTCGTTCAAACAATCCCAAACATAAATAGGATTATTATGATCATCAAATCCTGTACAATACCAATAAGCTGCTAACATACATCTGACAAAGCCTAACTCCATATATTGAATTCTTTGAAAATAACGTTCCCAACGAGCATCATCCATATCAAACCATTCAATCATCTCAAGTTCCATGGCTCCACCCATATAATCTTTTACAATAATATTATCAGGATCAACAGTAATAAGATTATCTGTTTCTTCACCATTTCCTTGTTTAATATAACGGCTATCACCTGTATCATCAGCTGGTTTAGTATACTTAGGTGAAATATCCAAATTTTCACCAGTTCCAATCTTTATTTCATACCTAAATACTTCAAGCTCCCCGGGTACTATCCCTTTCAAATAAGCAGTTCCATTACTAACACCAATAATCTGATTATTTTCATATTTTACGACTTTAGGATTACTACTTTCAATCTTTACATCATAAATTGTTGGATTAATTAATTTTATTGTTTTATTTTCTGATATTTTTAATGTAGAAGTCTTGCTATCATCAAATCCTTCTAACTTAATTGTTTTTAAATCAGTATTTGTATTAGTAATTAATCCAGCTTTACTATCAGTCAACTCTACTTTACCAATTTGAACAGCTTTAAGAAAATTAACTTCATCACTGCCTTTTACTGTTTTTGTTTGATCAGCATTTTCATTATTCTTTATTTCTATTTTTAAATATTTGTTCTTCCCATCTAAAATATTCTTAGGCATAAGATCAAATGTACCCCAAAAAGCTGAATCACTAGTTTTAGCGCTGGTAATAGTATAGTCTACTGCTTCCCAGCTGCTTAAGTCATTAGACTGATAAATATTTACGAGATAACGCAGATTTCTTAAATAACTATGCATTCTAACTTTAAAATCTGTTAGATTATCTAATTGATAAACCAAATATTGCGCACTATCTTCTGTCCTAATCAAGCGACTTGAATCACCAAAAAAATTATTTGGCTCATCAATGACTGTTTGCCACCCGTCACTATGATTTAAGACTTTAGAAAAATCATCTAGTTCGTCTACTTGATTTGTTTCCCGAACTGACGGTGCAGTATTGGCCCATAGGGGCATTACGTTAGACTGCAGCAATGATGCACTCAACAATAAAGCTATCGCATGTTTATGCATTCCCTTCATATTACCTTTCCTCCATATCCTTTTTATTTGCTCTCCATAATCTTATTTTTAATCAATCGATCAATAATGTAAACCCTTACATAAACAATTGGAATAGCTTTTCAAAATATAATATTTTTAATTCACTTAAAATGAAATAGCATTTCATAAAAATGAAAGCAAACCAAATTTGGTTTGCTTATCACTACTATCCTTTTTTCTTCATGCCATAGATAAATGCCGTAGCAAGTAATCCAGAAATCATAAATCCAGCAGCCTTTAAATCATCACCTGTCTTGATTGCTACCTCATTTTTGTTTTCATTATCTTGTTTAGAATCGTTTTGATCAACTAATTCCTTTTTAGCATCTTCAATATCAATAGTTGAGAGCATCACCACACCACCAGATGGTAAAGAAACTTCATATCCTTCTTCAAGATTGACATTTTCAAGTACCTTACTAGCGACCGGATAACCATTACTATCGACCTTACGATCATTATCAAAATAGTCATATTTGAATAATTTTAAGTTATTAGCATTAAGATTTTTAACATCAATGGTTACTTCTTTGGGACTGTTTGAATCGTTGACAATCATATATGTCATTTGACCATCTTTTTCCATCCCAACTGTTCGAAGACCATTTAATTCTTTATTTGCTGTTGAACCAATGATCTTGCTATTACGTGGGAATAGATTTGCCATTAATGACCAAGTATAAAAGAATGGTCGTATCTCTTCTTCTTCTGGTTGATTAAAAACTCGTCCAGCAACAGAATTCCAAAATCCCCACTGTTTTAAAGAACGAATATCTGTAATGGGAAATCCATTTTGCTGATCATGCATAGCATCATCTAAATCCCAAATTGCTAAACCAGAAAAACCACCACGCATAACTTGACTTGCGGCATCAGCCATAATAACTCCATAACTAAATTCTTTAGTATATGGTTGTGAATCCCCATCACTTTTGCCAGTAACCATTCCGATTTCAGTCATATAAAAGTCTTTTCCCGTCACACAACTGCGTTGTTCCGCTACCATTTCTTCAATAGTACCATTTGTAATTTCATCAATTGTTGGATACATATGAGTATCATATAGCCCTATTTTAGCATCTAAATCTTGATTTGAATTAATCTCTTTTAACCAAGTATTATCACTATCCCATACAGTATCAGGTCCCGTAATTTTTATTTTTTCATTTAATCCATATTTATCTAATTCAGTATGAAGATAATTAATTCCTGTTTGCCATTTATCAAAATCACCGCAATATGACCAATCACTATTAGCTTCATTTACATAGTTAAAATATTTAATACATGTATAACCTTTTTGGTTAATTAAATAATCTAAAAATCCGCCAATAATGCTTGCCCAGCGTGGATCATCAACAGTAATTCCTTCGAATTCACCACCAAAACGACCTGGTGTCTCCCATTCACCTAAAACTACTTCAATATCTCTACTTTCTAAATAATCTAATTCTCTAATCAATGCCTGATTTGCCAAACTATCAAAATCATAAATAGGATTTCCCTCATCATCAAAACCTTCGCAATATGTATTAGCGTAGATCATGCATCTAACAAAAGCTGGATTTAAGAAATCTACCCGCTTAGTCACTGTTTGCCACTCTTCATCAGTTAAAGGGTGAACAACATAAGGATCCCATTGAACACCTAAACCTTTAAAATTATTAACTAAAACATCATTTCCATCAAAAGTCACATTAGTCGTTTGTAATTCACCAGTTCCTGCACCAGAACCAATTTTCTCTATCTTGATATTATCAAAATATAAAGTTTCTCCAGCCAAGCTGTCACAATGTTCATTGGGACCTAAATTAAACTGGATCTTAGCATTTTTTTGAGTCCCTAATAAATTATCAGCATTAATCTCAAACTCAAAATTATATGTTTGAACATCTTTTGTGAAATCAACCATTGTTTCTGGGTAATATTTTGTTGCGTAATCACCAGTATCCTCAACATCAAAGTAAATAGTCCCAGCTTTACTGCCTTTTAAATCATAAGATAAACGATAGATTCCATTATCTAAAAGAATATCTCCTTGAAACAATTGACAATCCCAATAGTTACTGCCATTTGAGTTTGGAAAAGTTACTTCTAATTGTTGATTTACTGCATTGATCTTCAAATTTGAACCATTACTGTTATACGTATTCCAGCCACTTGTTGTATTTGTCTCAAAATCACCATTTACAACATATTCATCACCTAAATCATTAACTTCCTCTATACGAACATTTCTAATATTAATAGTCTCATCCTTGAAATTACTAATTCCATCTCCTTCATTTAATAAAAATACAATTGAAACATCATCATTATCTTTTTTTATAAAATTAAAACTGTACTCTTTACTCGTAGTAGTTAAATCAAAATTCTGTTTATCTAAATATTTGACATTATAATCTGCTGATTTTTCAATATCAATACCAATTGTTCCAGCTTTTGAAGCTTTAGCATCAAAAACTATTTTATAAATCTTATTTCCACTTAATACTAAATTCTCCTTTTTTAAAGATAAAGCCCACCAATAGTTTTCTTGATTAATACTAGTAACTTTAACCTTAAGATCATTTGGCTCACCTGACAATTTACCGCTCGCTCCATCTCCTTCATTTAAATACCAATCACCTGCTTTTTGGATTTCAATATCGCCAATTTCAATAATTGTAACATTAGAAAGCTTGATTATTTGATTACTAAAATCACTGATTCCATCGCCTTTAGCAAGATGATAAACTAAAGTGACAGCATCATCGTCTTTCTTTTCAAAATCAAATGTATATGTTTTCTTTTGATTACTAACCGCTATCATTTGACGATCTAAGTATTTTTTATTATAATCGCTTGTGCTTTCAATATCCAAACTAATATCTCCACTCATTGATGCCTCTACGTCAAATGATAACTGATATTTTTTATTTGCTGATAAGGCAATATCATCCTGCTTGAGTGTTAAGGACCACCAATAGTCGTCACTATTGACCTTTTCAATCTGTACCTTTAAAGAATGATTATCACTCTACATCATTGCTAACGAACCATCACTTTGATTCATACTCCAATAATTAGTTCCTTGACTAAAATCACCATTTGATACCAAATTAGTTGCTTTTGCATAAGTCCCAACGATCAAAGTACTCAACAAAACTAACATACTTAATACCACTATACTAACCCGTTTAACTCTATGTACCATTGCTCTTCCCTCCATTTATTTCTATATTCAAATTTTAACAATAAATAAACTTAAAACAATCTTCCAAAGTCATTTAGGTACTGCGTTTCAGCATTTCATATCTATGAAACGTATTTCTTGAAATGACTTTTCAGTACAAAAAAAGGATATGTTTCCATATCCTTAAAATTATTTTACATAGTGAGTATTTTCTAACATGACACCACAACCATTTGCTACACAGTTTAAAGCGTCATCAGCTACAAATACTGGTACCCCAAGCTCATTTTCTAATAAATGATCTAATCCTGTTAATAAAGCGCCTCCACCTGTTAAGAAGATACCACGTGACATAATATCAGCAGCTAATTCTGGAGGTGTTTGTTCTAAGACATGCTTAGTTTCTCTAACGATTGTTTGGCAAGTTTCACGTAATGCTAATTCTGTTTCATCAGCTGTAAGAGTGATTGTATGAGGTAATCCTGTAACTAAGTCACGTCCTCTAACTTCAAATGTTTCTTCGCTGATTCCTTTGATTGCAATTCCAATTTCCATTTTGATTTGTTCAGCAGTGCGATCACCAATCAATAACTTATATTTATCTTTAACAAATTTAATAATATCTTCATCCATTACATCACCAGCAACTTTTAAAGAACTGCTAGTAACAATATCACCTAATGATAATACTGCGATGTCAGTAGTTCCCCCACCGATATCGATTACCATATTTCCTGTTGGTTTAGAGATTTCAAGCCCTGCTCCAACTGCAGCTACTTTTGGTTCCTCTTCAATAAAAACACGTTTAGCCCCGCATCTTTCAGCCACATCTTTGATTGCACTTTTTTCAATTGATGTAATATTTGATGGACAACAAATTAAGATCGTTGGTCTTGAAAAAATCCCTTTCAAGTTTAATTTATTAATAAAATGAGTAATTAAGATTTCAGTAATTCTAAAATCAGCAATAACTCCATCTTTTAATGGACGGATTGCTTTTACTCTTCCTGGTGTTTTTCCTAACATATCTTTAGCTTCTTGACCCACAGCTAAAGGTTTTTTTGTTTCATCATCTATCGCTACTACAGAAGGTTCATTTACAACAATACCTTCACCTTTGACATAAATTAAAATATTTGCAGTACCTAAATCGATACCAATTTCTTTTGATAATGCCATCATTCGTCCTCCTTATTTTTTCTTAACTATTGTACCATGAATTTAGATATTTACAAGGCAAAAAACCAAATAGCGATAATTTTTTTAATTATCACTATTTGGTTGATTATACCGCTATTTTTGAGACCTCTTGATTAAAATATTTTTCGGGGTTTAATGCTTGATTGTCCTTCTCTAAAATAAAGTGTAAGTGGTTCTTTAATTCAGATTCATAGACGTTTTCACCACTAGTTCCAATCTTATCACCCTGTTTAATCACCGCATCTTTTTCAACATTTACTTCACTTAAAGATTGGTAAGTTGCAGAGACACCAGTTTCGTTAGTTACCGTTACAATCCAACCTAACAGTGCATCATTATCTTTCTTAGTTACTGTTCCCGAAAAGGCCGCAGTTACTTCAAAAGCTTTATTGTCTTTTGAAAAATCAATACCTAGATTAGGGCGATAAACACCTTCAAAATAAACTAATGCTTTTTCTAATTCTTCATCACTTAAACTTGAATCATAAAATTTTTTTACGATTTTAATGTCATCACCAACCGGCTTTACCATTTTTTCTGCTGGTGCTTGGGGATCCTCTTTGTCAGTATCTTTATCTTTATTATCTTCCACTTTTACAACCGCAGTGTCTTTAAGCGGACGATATTGATTTACGACTAACTGAATTACCCCTACTCCGACTAAAAATAACATCACTACCGTTGTAAAGACTAAAACCCGTCGATTTCTTTTCATAAATAGTTTCATTGTTTCACCTCATTTGTAGTGTTTCCACTAAAATCAGGTTTATACTAATTATTTACAATTTCAACATTTGTATAAAAATGATTTAAAATTTCTTTATAACTAGCTCCCTCGAGAGCCATTCCCTGAGCACCGTATTGACTCATCCCAACTCCATGACCGCTACCGAGCGTATTAAATGTATATTTACCATTTTCATATTTGATCGTAAAACAACTTGAAGCTAATCCAAGGATCTCGCGAACTTTGCGTCCGCTATAATTTTTTCCACCAACACTAAGGGTTCCAACACGTCCACTTTTTTTATACGCAATAATATTAAAGTCTAAGCTATCACAATTAAATTTTTCTTTTAGTTCTTGTTTAGTAAAAGTTTTTGACCGACTATTAGTTGGATCAATCGATAAATCCCAATGACAGTCAACACTTCGCAAATAAGGCAAAGCACTCGAATCAAAATAATCTTCTACATTTTCAGTATAGCCATTACTTGAAGAAAAAAACATTGCCGTAATATATTTTCCCTCATATTTCATTACTTCATCGTTAGTATCATTGATAGCCGCAACAATTTTTTGATGATACTCATCATACTTATCACCCCAGTTTTCCCGCATTTTATCCTCAGTCAAATAAACTTGACTATTAGTAGTATTATCAACGCTTAAATTGCGATTGTAAACAAAAGTCCGACTCGCGACAACTTGCGCTTTTAATGCTTCTGTTTCAAATTTTGCCGGCATTTCTCCTGCAACGACTCCTAAAAGATAATCATCTAAATCGATATAATTAACGTTATTATCAATTGTTACTGCTACTTGAACTGCTTTTTCCTCTTTTTCTTCTTTTTTTTCTTTAGTCTCTGTACCTTTGATTGTTTCATCTTTTTTTACCCCAACATTAATTGATAAAAAGATTACTGCAATTAAAAAAACGACTCCCAATTTAACACTTATCTCTTTCATATAATTACCTCACATAATTATATGGAAGAGATTTAAAAATATGTTAAAAATGAATCGTTGTAAATTCTAAAATAAAAGAACCTAATAAATATCCTAAACATAATGAAGCAATTAAAAAGAATAAATAAAATTCTCTTACCTTTGCTTTACGAATTACATTATCAAAATTAAAACAACTTAAAGACCACATTGACAGCATCACCGAAACTACATAAACAATCATTTTAATAACTTGATATGACATTATCCTTCACCTCGATCATGATTACCATTATTACAAACTCTGACATTTACACCGTGTTTAACTGGTGAAAAGATAAATCCTATAATTACACCACTTAAAAAGCCACAAAAAATCTTTAATTTTACATTCATATTATCACCTAACCTTGGATATAGTATACCATGATTTTTACAATCATGATATAATCAAATGTATCTATATAAGGAGGAAATAAAATGGAATATTATAATTTACCACAAACCAATTTAAAGGTTTCAAAAGTAGCGCTTGGTTGTATGCGCATCGCATCAAAAACTCCCGAAGAAGTTGAAAACCTGGTATTAGAATCATTAAAAGCTGGTATTAACTTCTTTGATCATGCTGATATTTATGGTGGTGGAAAATCAGAAGAATTATTCGGTAAAGTATTACAAAAACATCCTGAATTAAGAAAAGAAATGATTATTCAATCAAAATGCGGGATTCGCCCTGGAATTTGTTTTGATTTTTCTAAAGAGTATATTTTAGCAAGTGTCGATAATATCTTATCAAGATTGCAGACAGATTACTTAGATATTTTATTACTACATCGTCCAGATGCCCTAATGGACCCTCAAGAAGTTAGTGAAGCTTTCGATGAATTATATCAAGCAGGAAAAGTAAGATATTTTGGTGTTTCAAACCAAAATCCCGGTCAGATCGAGTTACTAAAAAAATATTGTAAACAGCCAATCATTATTAATCAATTACAATTTGGTCCGGCACACGCTCAAATGATCGATAGCGGTATCTATGCCAATATGGATGAAGGAATTGACCATGATGGCGATATTTTAAACTACTGCCGATTAAATGATATTACGATTCAGCCATGGTCAACGATACGATCTTCATTAAGCGAAGATACTTTTATTGATAACCCTAAATATCCTAAACTAAACGAACAGCTAGATAAACTTGCTGATAAGTATAACGTTTCAAAGGTAGCAATTGTAACAGCCTGGATCTTGCGTCACCCGGCACAGATGCAGCCAATTGCTGGAACAACTAGTATAAAAAATATGCTTGATACTATTAAAGGAGTTGAGGTTAAATTAACTCGTGAAGAATGGTATGCTATTTATACTGCAGAGGATAAACCTTTACCATAATGGATTTACGATTAAGACCTTACCAGCTAAGTGATCAATCTGCCTTAGCCGCTTTGGCAAACAACCCTCAAGTTTCTGCAAACTTAAAAGATATTTTTCCTTATCCTTATACACCACAAGACGCTCAAAATTATTTAAACTTTATTACTCAAAACAGTAATAATAACCTAATCGAATATGCTATTATTGTCGACGGATTATTCGCAGGAGCAATTTCTATTACTTTTGGTGAAGACATTTATAGCCACCTAGCTGAAATTGGTTATTGGCTTGGAGAGCCTTATTGGCATCAAGGTATAATGAAAAAAGCAGTAAAAATGATTATTAAATATATATTTGATAATTACGATACTAAGATTATTAAAGCAGAGATTTTCAGTCGTAATATCGGCAGTAGAAAAGTTCTGCTTGCAAATAATTTCGAATACCTCGTAACATTAAAAAAACACGCTTACAAACGTGGTGAATTTTTAGACCTCGAGCTTTTTGAATTAACACGTGATAAATATCAAGATAATCAATTGTAACAGATTGGTTATCTTTTTTATTTTTGTGCATATATTAAAGCAGGTGATAAAATGGATAATACCGTAATTAAAAATTTAATTTATAATCAGCTTTTTGCTGCAGCAAATTATGATCTGATTGCAACAATCGCTCCCGATGATCCAACTAAAACACGTATTTTGAATTTTTCCGCCGATTGTAAAAATAATGCCAATATGCTCGATCGTATTTATCAAGAAGAAAATACTTCCAGCTATCATCCAATTGTTCAAAAACCACAATTTCATGGCAGTTTTATTGAATCTATTCATTGGATGTTAAATTATGAAGGAGACTCATTTAGATTATTCCATATTAATTCATTCTATGATGTCTACACAACAGCCCAACGGCAACTATTGACATATATTGCAGGAATTTTAAATGATCACGCTATCGGCTTGACTCACATATCACTAACAAAATAATGTTAGTGATATTTTTAATTTAAACTGTATTATCTATTGTAATACAGTTATCTCTGTGCTATTATCTAACTGTACTATAAACAATGATACAGTTAGGAGAAATATATGAATATATTAAGTGTAAAAAATTTGTCTAAAATATATGGAGATGAAAATAACCATGTCATTGCCCTTGATAATGTCTCTTTTGATGTTGAAATAGGTGAATTCATCGCTATTATTGGTGCTAGTGGCAGTGGAAAAAGTACCCTATTGCATCAAATCGGTGGTGTTGATCATCCAAGCAGCGGTAAAGTAATTATTAATAATACTGATATTTATACACTCAACGAAAATGATTTAGCTATTTTTAGGCGTAATGAGATTGGCTTAATTTATCAGTTTTATAATTTGATTCCCGTTTTAAATGTTAAAGAAAACATAACCCTTCCCTTGCAGTTAGCACACCAAAAAGTTGATCAGAAACGATTTAATACCCTTATCGAACAACTTGGCTTAAGCAATCGTCTCAATCATTTGCCCAATCAACTATCCGGCGGTCAACAACAAAGAGTTTCAATCGCTCGGGCTTTAATTAATCAACCTTCATTAGTTCTTGCTGACGAGCCAACCGGCAATCTAGATAGTAAAAACAGTGATGAAATCATACGTCTTTTAAAAGAAGCAAATGAAAAATATCATCAAACAATCATTATTATTACACATGATAATAATATCGCTAAACTTGCCAACCGAGTAATCACTATCAAAGATGGCAAAATAATCAGTGATTTAAAGCGAGGTGGCTAAGATGCATATTATTAATAAACTTACTCTAAAACAATTATTAGCCAACAAAAAAAAGAACCGTTGTAACCATTGTCGGAATCATCATATCAGTCGCAATGTTTACCGCAGTAACTACATTCGTAACCTCATTTATGGAAATGATGCGCCTTGAGGTATCTAGTTATGATGGAAGCTGGCATGTTGCTTATGATAACCTCACCTCACAACAGATCGACAGCTTAAAAAATGATGATGCATATCAAAATAGTGTCTTGTTCCAAAAAATTGATACTTTATTAATTGATGAAAACAATCCTATTTTCATTGAACTAAATCAATTAGACAATTACTCCAAAGAAATAAAACTACTGAAAGGAAACTATCCAGCAAATAGTAATGAAATCATTATTTCAAAGTATTATCAAACTCAAAATGGTGTAAAGGTCGGTGACGAAATTACTGTTAAAACTGGAGCAACACAAATTTCTGATAAATTTATTGAAACCGAACAACTAGAATCTACTGCTGCCCTACCAGTCAAAACATTTAAAGTTGTCGGTATTTATCAATCTACTTACCTCGATCAAGCATCGTATTATAATTCCTTTTATACCGCTAACAGCAGTAGCATTATAAGCAGCAAAATGTATTTAACCCTTAATCATGTCGACAATGATATTTTTGATAACGGCTCAAATACCGCACAATCATTAGGAATAGACAGTGGAGATATTAGTTATCATCAAAATCTTCTTTATTATTACGGAATCAGTAATAATGATGGTTTTAACCAAGCAATGATGACAGCCGTTGGCATTGTTGTTGTCATTATCATGATTGGTTCTATTGGTTTGATTTATAATGCTTTTGCAATTTCCTTAAATGAACGCAGTCGTTATCTTGGAACTTTATCAAGTATCGGAGCAACAAAACGACAAAAAAAACAATCTGTTTATTTTGAAGGCTTAGTAGTTGGCATTATTGCTATTATATTAGGTGTGATAGCAGGAGTTGGAGGAATGGCTGTTACCTTTAAAGTCATCAATCCAATCTTAGCTAATCTTGGACAAGAAATCGGATTTCCTTTAGCAATTTCATTTAAAGGTATCTTGACAGCTGTTATTTGCGCAATTATCACAATTTTTATCTCCAGTATTATCCCAGCTTATCACGCTAGTAAGATTTCGCCGATTGCAGCAATCACTAATCAACAAGATACTAAAATCAAGGTGCGAAATATTAAAACAAGTTTCCTTACTCGCCGAATATTTGGCTTTGAAGGTGATTTAGCGATGAAAAATATTAAGCGTAATAAAAACCGTTATCGAATCACCCTATTTTCATTAATCATTAGTTCTATCCTCTTTTTAACCGCTTCTGGATTTACTTATTATCTTAAAGAATCATATGATATGACTTCAATCAATATCAACTATGATGGCTATATTAATATCAATTCACAAAATCAAGAACTGATTAACGAATTAGCCCATCTAAAAAATACGACTCAAATTGCTGTTGCTAAAGAAACATCATTAAATTTAGAAACTAGTTTAGATAATATTAATCCTGAATTATTATCATTTCTAACAGAAAATGAACAAAACTATGGAAATACTTATTTCCTTGATCTTAATTTAGTTACTTATAATCAAGAATATTTAGATAGTATCCCTAATTTAAATAAAGAACTTCAAAATCAAATTCTAATCAACAAAGAAAATAATATTAAATTAAATCGGAAGTATAAGCAAACTGATATCTTAAAAGAAAATCTTGATCACTTAATCGGAACTACATTTAATAACAATGGTGATGAAATTGAAATTACTTTAAATAAAATTAAATATACTAATCAATATTTACTTGGGCAAACTCCTCACGAAACTCACTACTCACTAAATCTTTTAGTCAGCAATGATACTTTTAACCAATTAATTAATCAGTATCAATTAAACTCAAATAATACTAATATTTATTATACGAGTAATAATAATGAAGCAGTTTTAAAAGAAATCAAAGAAATTACCGATAATTATCCTGAAGAATCACTATACAGCTTTAACCTAAGTGAAGATATCAAGCAGGCAAACCAGCTTATTTTAATCATTAACATCTTCACATATGGCTTTATCATTTTAATCGGTTTAATCAGTATCGCAAACATCATCAATACGATTTCTACTAGTATGGCATTAAGAACAAAAGAATTTTCAATGTTAAAATCTATCGGAATGACACCAAGAGCATTTAATAAGATGATTTATTTTGAAAGTCTATTCTATGGCATTAAAACTCTAATTTACAGTTTGCCTCTAGGCTTTATCATCATGTACTTTTTATATGAAAATCTAGCTGCAATATTTGATCGGTCATTCAGTGTTCCAATCAATAGTTTTATCATTATAACTATTGCAATTTTTGTAATTGTTTTTACCACCCTTGCTTTCAGCAGTCAAAAAATTAAGAAATTAAATATCATTGACGGTTTAAAAAATGATAATAACTAATTAATTGTTAAAAGAACCTAGTTCAATTTTATGTTAGGTTCTTTTTCTTTTATCAGTTATTTTTTAAACAAAATAAAAATCCAAGATAAATATCCTGGACTAACTTACAAATGGTGACCTGTACGGGATTCGAACCCGTGAATGCATGCGTGAAAGGCATGTGAGTTAACCGTTTCTCCAACAGGCCATGGCGCTTGAAGTAGGACTCGAACCTACGACCGATCGGTTAACAGCCGATTGCTCTACCAACTGAGCTATTCAAGCAATGGAGCGGGTGATGGGAATCGAACCCACGTAGTCAGCTTGGAAGGCTGAAGTTCTACCATTGAACTACACCCGCATTGTCTTCTTAGCAGAGGTCCTAACGACTACTGCTTGTCTATAATAACATTAATAAAATATGATTGCAAGTAATTTTTAAAAAAATTCGCAATTTTTTTGTTTCTTTTCTTGGTTGCCTTTGTTAAGAAAAAAACCACCGATATGCTCACAGTTCATTGCATTTCGGTAGTTTCATTATTCGTATCATTCGTTCCTTCTTGATCAGAAGTATTTCCATTCGAAGTATTATCTTCAACTGGAGGTTCATCAGTACCAGCATCATCGCTTTGTTGATTATCCTTTTTTTTAGTATCATTCTTATTTTCTTTTTGCTTAGTAGAATTATTTTCTTTCTTGGAATCATCTAACTGCTCTTGCAAATTATCAATCTGCTTTTGTTGATCTATGTAATATTCATAAGCAAAATAACCGCCAACACATGCTCCGGTAATAATAAGCAAGATCAATAATGATAAAATAAAAGTTGAAAACTTAGAACGTCCTTGTTTTTCCTTTTTCACTTTAGTTTTAGTCTTTGTTTTTCGCTTTGTTTTTGTTACTTTCTTTTTCTTAGTTTTTGGACGACGTTGCTTTTTATTTCCCGTCTCCTCCACCGCTTCATCTTGTTCTGGCTCATCTATATCTAACTCCTCTAAATCATCATCAAACTCAAATCTTTTTGTCACTTATATCACCTCACGTATAAATATTATACACTGATGTGAATTTAATATAAACTTTTATCATTTTCCTTTATTTTACATATTCTTCTAAACACACACCCAGCTCATTTATTTTTTTAGCGTGTTCTTTCCCAACATAACGATAATGCCATGGTTCATACCCTACCCCTGTAATACTATTTTTATTAGTCGGATAGCGCAAAACAAACCCATACTTCCAACTATTTTGGATTAGCCATTGTTGTTCAACTGTGTTTTCCTGGCTACGATCAAGGCGCTGATTTTTTGTTGAAACAATATCTACTGCTAAACCTAACTGATGTTCACTAGTTCCCGGTCTTGCCACCCAAAAAGCTGCTTTATCGCTAGCTTCCACCTTTGAATATCCCTGACTTAAATATTCACTTACTTTATTTTGATAAAGTTGTTCTTGCTTCTCATTTGTCCGATAGGAAGAACAAATCAATGGATTTAATCCCTCACTTTTAGCCGCTTGTAACATTGCTATTAAATCATCGTAAATTCGCCGATCGACTGATTGCCCATTATTCAATTGCACTAAATCAACTTTCCAATCTTTAGGTATCGTATTTTCAAAATTAACCAATGTTAATAATTCATCTTTAACCACACTATTAGCCGATTTATTTTGGTTAGTTTTAACCTTATTAGCAGCTATCAGCTGATTATTACTTTGATTAACTTGATCGTTAACTAAAATAAATAAACTCATAACCAACCCAATCATCAACAAAGTAACTACTAACACTTTCATTTTATTAATCTGTTTCACTTCACCTTACCCCTTTCAATAAAAAAACATCTCTTTTACACTTTCAAGTGTATAAAAGAGATGCATAGAAACATCACCAAAGAAGCATCAAAGTTGTATCAATAAATATCATTATAACTAGAAACACTTACTGAATCGGTGCGATTATCAATTATTCCGAATAAATACTTATAAGTTTCTTGTTCAGTCAAACCAAGATATGCTGTTCCAAAAGTATAAATCACTTCATAATTTCTTGCTATATATTTTTTATTATAATAATTATATTGATATATTAAGTGCGTATCAACATCTATAGTGGCATTAAAGATTCCTTCTTCATTCGTAAAATTCACCTGATAAACACTGACACTTTTACTAGAATCAATCACATTACTATAGCGTCTTAATGTATAATTATAACACACATAATTTCCGTCAAAATTAAAATCAGTTAAAATACCAAGATTCTTCAATATAACTAATTGCTCATTAATGATCGTTCGGATTCTCGTAATATTTTCATCACTCATATCTTGAACTTGTGTCGTAGTAATAATATTTTTTTCCTTATTTTCATAGTCACCAATCAACTCTAATTTTTCAGTGACCGTCAACTTACTTGTTTGAATTTCATTATTATCACTTTTTATTTTTTCGACCTGAAGATGCTCAATTAATTTATCATCTTGTATTTTAGAAACTGTTAACGGAACTAACGGAATGATGATCAACAAAATTATTGCAGCTGCAAATTTAATAATATTTTTACTATACCTCATCAACTTTCACTCCTTCTAAAACAACGGTTACAGTAGTTCCCTGTCCCAAAACACTTTCAAAATTAATTGATGCATGATGCAGTTCAATAATCTGTTCACATATCGCTAAACCTAACCCAGCCCCGCCAGCACTTCGTGAACGTGATTTATCAACCATGTAAAATGCTTCTTTAATTTTACTCAATTCCGTTGCTGCAATACCACAACCATTATCTTTGACAACAAACTGATACCCTGTTGCCAATACCTTTCCTCTTAAATATACTTTACCGTTTTGTCCAACTGCTTTACGGGCATTATCAAGTAAATTTAAACACACTGTCTTCATTAAATCTGGTTCAATATACAATTTTCCAGGCTCAATTTCAATAATAAACTCAATTTGCTGCTCTTTCATCAATAAATCTACAGTATCTACAATTCCTTGAAAAAATGTCTCAGCTGTAACCCAATACATTTTAAAATCCTGTTTTTTCAAAACAATCAATTCAAGCAGTTTCATTGACATTGCCTCAAGACGTCTTCCTTCTTCAACAATCAAATTAGAATAGCCAATAACTTCTTCTTCATTCAAACGTTTCGAACGTAACATATCACCATAACCAATGATCGACGTCAGAGGTGTTTTTAATTCATGGGCAAAATTTCCGACAAATACTTCTTGACGTTCAACCGCTTCATGCAGTTCTTTCATCGTTGTACTCAAACGCTCAGTCATAGTATTAAAATCTTTTGTTAACTGACCGATCTCATCCTCACTGCTAACTACTACAGGAACAATCAAATGTCCATCAGCCACCCCTTTAGTAGCTTTAGACAGCTTTTTGATTGGGCTAACCAACCATCTAGTTACAGCAAAAATAACTGCTCCACTAGCTAATAATAATATAATCGTATAATAAAACAGTGTTCCAAATTGATTTTCACGATTTAAAAAAAGTTCAGAAATATCTCGCGCATTTTCAAAATACAACTTAGTCCCATTCAAAGAAAAGATTCGAAGAGATTGTAACTTATAATGCTCCTTATCTTTTTGAACAATATACCCCCGCTCATTTTGAGATATTTTATCAAACAATTTATGGTCATCATTAAAAGTATCATTTTGATATACTACATCTCCATTTTCCGCTCGAATACAAAACGAAACATTACCATTAAATGTCTCAACTGTCATATTAGAAACTAAGTTTTTAAGCAAATCAAGCCGTTCTTGAAAAGTTCCGCCTTTTATCGTAAGTTCCTCTAGATGTGGGAGCAATTCTAAAGTTAACGAATTAACTAAAATATCATTTTCTTGATAAACAGCCTCCACTTCGCGTTCGAAGGAATTATCGAAGCTCGTTTGAATCAGCATATAGCCACCCACACTAAAACAGGTGAGCGTTATTGCCATGATACTAAAATACAGCTTCCAAAAAAAATTCATTAATCTCCCTCCAAACGATAACCAACTTTGTAAACTGGTACGATTTTATCTTCCAATCCAAGCTTTTTTCGCATTCGCTGTACATGAAGATCAACAGTTCGGCTATCTCCCATATAATAATCACCCCATACCGCTTCATAAATTCGATCACGGAAAAGAGCAATATTTTTATTTTGAATAAACAACAGTAGCAAATCATATTCTTTTACTGTTAGGTTGATTACTTGATCATTTTTCTTCACTACTCGTGAAAGTGTATCTACACTAATATCATAAACACTTAAAACTGTTGATGTTTTATGATAACGGCGCAGTACCGTTTCTACCCGAGCAACTAATTCAATAATCTCAAAAGGCTTAACAATATAATCCTCAGCTCCCAGTTTCAATCCCTTAACCCGATCTTTTACATCACCTTTAGCCGTTAAAAAAATCACTGGAATTTCTAAAGGACGAATATATTCCATTAATTCATAGCCATTAATTTCTGGTAACATAATATCTAGTAAAATTAAATCAAATTGATTATACTCAATTAATTCAATTGCTCCTTTCCCATCATAAGCACATTTGCAGCTATATCCAGCATCTGATAAGTTAATCTTAATTAGTCTACAAATTGCCTGTTCGTCTTCAACGATCAAAATTTTATTCATAGTATCACCTCTATTACTTTCATCGTACATCAAAATTGCATCTTATTAGCATCATTTCACAAAAAAAACACACTTACTAAGTAAGTGTGTTAACTCCATTATGGAGCGGGTGATGGGAATCGAACCCACGTAGTCAGCTTGGAAGGCTGAAGTTCTACCATTGAACTACACCCGCATTTCATTTTCGTTACTTATATATATTAACATTATCTCTATATGATCTGCAACACTTTTTTATAAAAAATATCATTTTTTTATTCGCAACCAGCTTTGCAACCAATAGTTCCTTAAAAGCAAAGTAGAGTTTGTAGTCTCTACAAACTAAATTAGCTATATTGTAGATAGGAGGAAATAATATGAAAAAAATCTTAGAAGTTAAAAATATTAATAAAAGCTACCAGCATAACAAGGCTATCAATAACTTATCTTTCAACGTCTATGATGGTGAGATTCTTGGCTTATTAGGGCCTAATGGTGCTGGTAAAAGTACCACAATCAATATTCTATCAACACTTTTAACCAGTGATACTGGCACCATTAACATATTTAACTTGCCCTTAACATCTCACTCTAATAAAATAAAAGCTCAACTCGGTATTGTCCCTCAAGAAATTGCATTATACGAAGATATTTCAGCCTATCATAATGTAGCCTTTTTCGCTTCATTATACGGTGTTAAAAAGAAAGATTTACCAAAACAAGTAATGAATGCCTTAACTTTTGTCGGCTTATCCGATAAAAAAAATGATGATCCTAGAACCTTTAGCGGTGGAATGAAACGACGTTTAAATATAGCCTGTGCAATTGCCCATAATCCTAAATTATTAATTCTAGATGAACCAACCGTAGGAATTGATCCACAATCACGAAATTATATTTTATCCTCATTAAAGGAGTTAAAAGAAAAAGGTACAACTATTATTTATACGACCCATTATATGGAAGAAGTTGAAGAAATCGCTGATCGAATCGTTATTATGGATAGAGGCACTAAGATCGCCGAAGGAACATTAAAAGAACTTTTAGCCAAATATAAAGACACTCTTATCTACACCATCTATGCTGATAATTTTCCAGCCGATCTAGCAATATCACTAAGTACTATCAATGGTGTTGAAGAGATCAAAACTAATGCAGATAATTTTAAAATCACAGTTTCTAAAAATTACGACGCATTAGATAAGATCATTATGCTTTTTGTTCACAAAAAATGTCATATTAATAAAATGGAAACAGAAGAAGGAAATTTAGAAATGGTATTTTTAGGTCTAACCGGGAAGAAGCTAAGGGATTGATCATGATAAAATTTTGGACTTTATTTAAACACGATCTATATAATCTTATTTCCAGCCCAGGTACCTTATCTGTTTTTCTTATTTTTCCTACAATCTTAATTTTATTAATGGGGTTTTTATTTGATAATTTATATCATACAACTATAATCAGTTCCTATGATTTTTACGGTGTAACAATGATATTTTTTATTGCGATGATGGGCGCTACTGTCCCTGCTAATGCTTTTCTAGAAAAGCATATCAAAAACGGAAATACCCGAATCTTTTACAGCCCTGTATCTCGCGTGTCGATCTACAGCTCAAAGATTCTCACATGTTTTTTATTCATGGCACTTGCCTTAACAATCAATATCATTATTTTTGATACGATATCATTGGTAAACTTCGGTAGTGATAAAATCGGATATGTAATTCTCTTAATAATAAACTTTGTTCTATTCCTTACAATATTAAGCAGTGCTATTTGTGTTACTCTTCATAGTGAAGAACTCACAAATGTTATTTTATCAAACTCAATGTCTGTATTAGGCTTTCTATCTGGAATCTTTTTCCCAATCGCGAGTTTAGGTGCTATTTTTGAAAAGATTGCAAGTTTTTCACCAATCAAATGGACTGTCGATTGTATTTTTCAATTAATTTACGATGGACAAAGTACTAATTACTGGTGGATCATGTTTGCTCTTTTGACACTATCTTCACTTTTACTACTTGTTGTCCACAAAAACTATCGTCCAGAAGACTATATTTAGGAGGAAAAAGAATGTACAAACTCATAAAACTAATATTATATCGAATCAAGCACAACAAAGCATTTCTAATTACTTATCTTGTTTTGATTCCTATTATCATTGCACTTGCAATATACTTTACCAACTGCATTTCTCATACAATACAAATAGGAATCGTGGGAGATATAGACACATCTCAAAATTCTCAGATCAAATATACTTATCTAGATACTCTTCCTAGTACCTCCGAACTTGTCTTAAATCAATATGATGCCGTAATGGTCCAAGATGATAAAAATATTGATGTCTTATCCACTAAAGGTGAAACGTATAACCAAACTATCACCCTCTTAGTAAATGGTCAAATAAACAGCTTACCCGTTAATGATAATCAGCGTGGCAGTGCTTCAAATATATTAGGCTTCTTAATGATGGTGATACTTCTTCTTGGCGGACAAATTTATAAATATTACTTTGATGAACGAACTGGCATCAACAAACGCATCTTGAGTACTTCAGTAAGTTGTTATCAGTATTTATTGAGTCATTTTATTGTTGTTTATATTTTTCTTTTTATTCCTGCCACGATAATCATTTGCAGTGCTCTTTTTGTTTTTAAGATCACTTTATCGATTGCACTCTGGAAATTCATTTTAATCTTAGCACTTTTATGTTTCTTTGCAACTTCATTCGGTCTTTGGAGTAATGTCTTATCAAAATCTTTGGAAGAAAGTATGATGTTTGGAAATATGTTTGCAATTATTGGAACTATTGTCTCTGGCGGGATCACTCAAGTAACAAATAATGAAATTTTTAATTATGTTGTTCAATTTTTCCCTCAAAAACAAGTTATGACTACGCTTTCAGCTCTAGAAAACAAAAACGTTTTACCGACTTCAGGAATAATTTATTCCCTTTTACTTTCACTTGTTTTAATTATATCAGCAATTGTTATTGAAAAAAGAAAGCTGTCAGTTAGGTAATAATACAAAAAAACACACTTACTTAGTAAGTGTGTTAACTCCATTATGGAGCGGGTGATGGGAATCGAACCCACGTAGTCAGCTTGGAAGGCTGAAGTTCTACCATTGAACTACACCCGCAAAAATGGTGCCCAGGGCCGGAATCGAACCGGCACGGATTTTAAGGTCCGCAGGATTTTAAGTCCTGTGCGTCTACCAGTTTCGCCACCTGGGCGTGGCTATAAAAATCTAAATGGTGACCCGCAGGCGATTCGAACGCCTGACCCTCTGATTAAAAGTCAGATGCTCTACCAGCTGAGCTAGCGGGTCATTATTAATGGCTGGGGTACCTGGATTCGAACCAGGGAGATGACAGA